>SCPP01000096.1_pt1 | contig 289019 bp, 341 predicted proteins | sample 6106811 | NCBI WGS metagenome assembly SCPP01 (sample SAMN10720449, study PRJNA508395) | human gut metagenome | isolation source: Participant 2 stool, 15 month | host: Homo sapiens | collected 2018 | reverse complement strand
TTATATAACGCCAGCGCTAAAAAAACATCGGTTTTATCAGACACTGGCGTTTTGGCCTTCTTATTAGTAAATAATACTAGCAAATTTTATATGGATTGTCAAACCCATTTAACGGAAAATATTCATTGAAATTCCTTATGATTTTTTATGAGGTAAACTTATCACTAGATAAATTTTCTTGGAAATACCCTGCGCATCGCTGCCTTCATCTTATCACCCGGTTCAAATAATACCTTGGTGGTCTGGGCCCCTTTCTGGCTGATCAGGGCATAGACATCTGCTCCGGCGTTATGACTGGTACAGTCGATCACTTTCATTCCCTGCTTTTCATAATCCTTTAAAACATAGGAATTTGCCGGTGCGATCACCTGTACATCTTCTTTATCGCAGTCAAACGTTTTCTTTCTTCTTGCTTTTCCAAGAATACTGTCTACACTGAAACCGCCATCTGCAAACAGGTATTCATATTCTACACTCAAATTCAGAAAAACAAAATACGTAGCCGCTGCTGCTGCCGCCAAGATCAGAATTCCCAATAACATCTGCAGTGCTGCCAGTACTGATAACGCGCACACAACGATCATCAGGATCTTTACCGGCCAGGCATATACGGGATCTTTCCGTTTTACCAGCCATTCAATATAATTTTCTTCCATGATAATTCTGCCTTCTCCTGTTGTATTTTTTATAACCTATATTGTTAATATTATAACCCATCTTTCTTAAGTTTTCCAGCTATTTTCACTGCTTGCATCGGATTTTTAACCTTTTGACCCTTGGTATCATATAATAAGTACAAATAACTTCCCAGGCAGGTAATATTCTTATGACTTCCCCTCTTTGTCTGAACGATATAAAACCTGGTGAAAAAGCACGGGTCTGCTGCCTTACCTCTTCCGGCAGCATCCGACGCCGTTTTCTTGATATAGGTCTCGTTGAAAATACACTGGTAGAATGTGTTGGGATAAGCCCTTTAGGGGATCCTGCTGCCTACCAGATCCGCGGAGCTGTGATCGCTATCCGTAAAGCAGACAGCAGAAACATCCAGATCTGCAGAAAGGAGAAAGCATGAAGCAGCCAAAAGCCATACCGGATCACTATCCTGTGATCGCCCTTGCAGGAAATCCCAATGTAGGAAAAAGTACTTTATTTAACAGTCTTACTACCGGGAAGAAGCAGCACACCGGAAACTGGATCGGCAAGACCACAGCTAATGCCTGGGGGATCTGCCACAGTCCGGCCCGTGATTACACACTGGTAGACATTCCAGGAACTTACTCCCTCTCTTCCCGTTCTGCAGAGGAAGAAGTTGCCAGGGATTTTATCTGTTTCGGTGCTCATCAGGCAGTGGTCATTGTCTGTGATGCCACCTGTCTGGAACGCAATTTAAACCTGGTCCTTCAGATCCTGGAAGCTACGGACCGTACATTGGTATGTGTCAATCTTTTAGATGAAGCGGAAAAGAAAAACATCACCATTGATCTGGATCAGTTATCAGACCTGCTGTGTGTACCGGTAGCAGGAACCTCTGCCAGAAAGAAAAGCACACTTTCTTCTTTCTTGGAGCGGTTAGATGATATTACTGAAGGTCCTGCCATTCCCCACTATCAGGTCACTTACTGCCCTGAACTGGAAAAAGCAGTCTCCATGGTGGAACCTGCTGTGAAAAATTGGCTGGATACCCATGAACTTCCATTTTATACCACTTCCCGCTTTCTCTCCCTGCGCCTGCTAGAAGATGATCCGTCCTTTCTCCGGTCTTTTACAAATGCCTGCCAGCTTGTTCCGTCACAGGATCCTGCCATTGCAGACTGTTTAAAAACTGCCTGGGATCATTTAAACAGAAAAGGCATTTTTAAAGACATATTAAAAGACCGCATTGTCTCCGGCCTGATCGACAACGCTGAAACCATTGCCTCCCTTTGTGTAAAGCTGCCGGAACGCAGCTACAATGAAACCGACCGGAAACTGGACCGCATCCTTACAGGCCGCCTGGCTGCCTATCCTGCCATGGCCGGACTTTTAGCCCTTATCTTCTGGATCACCCTGGTTGGGGCAAACGACCTGTCCGCCCTGCTTTCCAGACTGTTTTTTTCCTTTCAGCCGGTACTGGATCAGGCCCTTTTATCCCTTCATTTTCCAGACTGGATCCGGGACGCCTTCGTTCATGGGGTCTATCAGGTCCTCGCCTGGGTGGTTTCCGTTATGCTGCCTCCCATGGCTATTTTCTTTCCTCTTTTTACCTTATTGGAGGACTCCGGCTATCTGCCCCGTATCGCCTACAACTTAGACCGGCCTTTCCAGTGCTGTAAAGCCTGCGGGAAACAGGCTCTTACCATGGCAATGGGATTTGGCTGCAACGCAGCAGGGATCACAGGCTGTCGTATTATCGACTCCCCAAGAGAACGGCTTATTGCCATGATCACAAACAGTTTCGTTCCCTGTAACGGCCGTCTGCCTCTTTTTATCACTTTGATCCTGCTGTTTTTATCCGGAAATAGCCATGGCCTGCTTTCTTCTGCTGCCAGTGCCCTGCTGCTTACTTTGTTCATCCTTTCAGGGATCGCCATGACTTTTATTACCTCTTACCTTTTATCTGCAACGATCTTAAAAGGAGTTTCCTCTTCCTTTACCTTAGAGCTTCCCCCTTACAGGAAGCCCCAGATCGGCAAAGTGATCTTTCGCTCGGTAACAGACCGGACCCTTTTCGTCCTTGGAAGAGCTGCCGCTGTAGCTGCTCCTGCCGGTTTTCTCCTGTGGATCATGGCAAATACAGCTCCGGGAAATATAAGCCTTCTTGCACGTTTCAGCCGGTTTTTAGACCCTCTTGGACGTCTTATGGGGATGGACGGGGTGATCTTAACTGCCTTTATCCTGGGACTTCCGGCAAACGAAATCGTTCTTCCTATTATCCTTATGGCCTACACAGCCCAGGGAAGCCTAACAAATTTTGAAAATATGGGACAGTTAAAAGAGATCCTTCTGTTACATGGCTGGACCTGGAAAACAGCTGTCTGCGTCCTGCTTTTCTCCCTGATGCACTGGCCCTGTTCCACTACCCTGATCACACTGTATAAAGAAACAAAAAGTAAATGGTGGACCTTTGTTTCTGCTTTTCTGCCTAAGATTTTGCGGTGCTTTATGCTGTATCATTTTACGGTCCTGACCCGCCTGTTCCAGACATTTTGACATTTAGTTTAATATTTCCTTAAACCAGTATTTACCTGCCTTGACATCCCTTATCCCTTCTTATATAATACAAAATCTGTAAAATACTTTATAAAGCATATGAAAAAGCATATGAAAAGAGGGATATTTATGTCTTCAAACAAGAATTCCCGCTCTTCCTATCATGGTCCCAGAGGAAGACGGGATAAGGATCATACATCAAAGCGGCTGCATTTTGACTATGACAGGCCGAAAAGAAAACCAATAAAAGGAGGTTGGATCCCTTTGCAGCAGCAGGAGCTGTTGTCGTACTCTTAGGCATCTCCGCTGCTGTACTCCATTCCCGTTCTGTTTCTGAACCGGAAAGAGCCGCAAAAGCAACTGCCAGCCAGGCATCTGAAACTTCTCCTGTCTTACTGACTGTCAACGGCATTTCTTTAGAGGGATTAAGCAAAGATGAGGCTGTTTCCCGGATCAGTAAGTCTCTTTCCTGGAATATGACTGCCGCATATGAAGATGACAGTAAGGAACTTCCCAACATTCTTACAGACGCCATCCGCAACTGGCTTACCAGTAAAGAAGAGGAAACCGTTTCAGGAGATCTTACATTAACAGCGGCAGAGCTTCCAACGGATGCCCTGAAAAATTCCATTTCCCAGGAACTGGAAGAACTGGCAAAAGAATGGGATGTTCCTTCAAAGATCAGTACCCTGGACCACTATGACAACCAGAAGGGACAGTTTGTGTTCAGGGAAGGCTGCGCCGGCCACGTATTGACCGGGACCAGCTGGCCAATGATATTTTAGCTGCCATTCATGAAAACCGCATGGATGCTGTAGTAGAAGTACAGTCCCATAAGGAAGCACCTTCTATTTCCTGTGATGAGGTAAAAGCCAGCTACAAGACTCTCGTCACCTTTACCACAGAAACCACGGACAATGATAAGCGCAACACCAATGTACGCCTTGCTGCAGAAGCTTTAAACGGAACCATTGTCCAGCCCGGGGAAGAATTTCTTTTAACTCTGTTGTAGGACAGCGTACTGCGGAAAAAGGATACCAGGAAGCAGCCGCATACAACAGTGGCGCTGTCGTCCAGGAACTGGGAGGCGGTGTATGCCAGATCTCCAGTACCTTATACCGGGTAGTATTTCAGTCCGGCATGGAAGTTACCTTCCGCCGCCCCATACTTTCGAGCCTAACTATGTAACTCCGGGCCAGGATGCTGCCATCAGCTGGGAACAGCCTGACTTCCGTTTTGTAAATACTTCTGACAAACCTATCGGTATTCTTGCAAGCTACGCTGACCGCAAGGCAACTGTTTCTATTTTCGGCGTGCCTGTATTAGAGGATGGGGTTGTATGGGATCTGGCTTCTGAAAAAGTAGAAGAAATCGACCCGCCGGAACCGGAATACGTAGAAGACCCTACTTTAGCTCCGGGAACAGAAAATACAATAAAAGCGGCCACCAAAGGCAGCCGCTGGGATACTTATAAAGTTGTATACAAAGACGGACAGGAAGTCGAACGTACTCTGGACCACTCCAAAACCTATCTTGGCCATAGTGCTGTGATCCACCGCAACACCTCTTCTGCTTCCGGCACAACTACTTCCGGTACAACTACTTCTGATACAACTGCCTCCAGCACAAAAGGAGCACAAGAAAGCAGTTCTGTTGCAAATCCAACAAAAGCAGCTGCTCCGACTAAGGCTGGGACAACAGAGAAAAAGGCTCCAAAACATGAAACAGCCCCGGCACAGACAGCTCCGGCACCAACAGAACCAGCGCCAACTGCTCCGGCTGCACCGGAAACCTCACAGCCAGCCCCGGAAGAAACCATTGCTCCCTTTGTTCAGTAAGTCCTTATTTTAACAGTTTTCCAAGGGTCTCCCGCAGTTTATCCACTTCGATCGGCTTGGAAAGATGGGCATTCATGCCGCTTGCAAGAGACCTGCGGATATCTTCATCAAAAGCATTGGCACTGATGGCAATGATAGGGATCTTTTATGATCCGGATGATCGGTGGTCCGGATGGCATGGGCTGCCTCCAGTCCGTTCATAACCGGCATCATAATATCCATAATGATCAGATCATAATATCCTTTCTCGGAGGCGGTAAACTTATCTACCGCCTCTTTTCCGTCACAGGCATTTTCCACAGACATTCCCATATCTTCCAGAATATACTGTAATATCTCCCGGTTCAATGGATTGTCCTCTGTTACCAGAACGCGGACACCTGTAAAATCTCTTTCCACCCTGGAAACTTCTTCTTTTACATGGTGGGCGCTGACCGGCTTTAACGTAATGGAAAACCGGAAGGTACTTCCTTCCCCGATCTGGCTTTCAAGCTCAATGGTTCCGCCCATCATATGTACCAGACGGTTGCTGATCGCCAGTCCCAGTCCGGTTCCCTGCTGTCCTACCACAGAACGGTCCACCTGCTCAAAACTTCTGAAAATACGCTGGCGGTCTTCTTCACTGACACCAATGCCGTGATCCTTCACCGCAAACTGTAATTTAGAAAGACCATCAGAAAGCCTTGTTTCCTCTACTGTTAAAGTGATCTCCGTGTGATCCCCGGAATATTTCACTGCGTTGCTTAACAGATTGACCAGGACCTGACTGAGACGCAAAGCATCCCCATAGAACCACTGGTTGACCAAATGGATCTCCTGGTGATATTTCTGAGATTTTTCCTCAAACTTAGCTTCCAATAACGGATACAGTTCGCCGATCATCTTATCAAGCTGGAAATCATCTTTTACCAGTTTCATCTTTCCGCTTTCGATCTTTGACATATCCAAAATATCATTTAACAGACCTAACAGATATTTGGAGGATCCTTTTACCTTCTTTAAGCAGTCTAAACGCACTTCCTCTGTCTGTCCTTCTTTTAGAGCGATCTCTGTCATACCAATGATACCGTTCATAGGAGTACGGATCTCATGGGACATATGGGCCAGGAAATCGGATTTTGCCTGTGCAGACTGATCATGACGGTCTCTGTTGATACGATTCTGGATGATAATGCCGATCTCCCAGAGAAGCTTTCTATCCTCCTCATTTTCATAAACAGATGGTTCTATTCCCAAAAGGAAGATGCTTCCGGAATACTGTCCGTTATCTGACATAAGGATCCCCACACCGGTCTGGTCTATATCTGTTTTCCTGAAAACAGGTACAACGGACAACAGCTGTTTTACAGGCTGCACTGCGTTGATCTGGACATCCTGATTTAATTTTTCATACTCTTCTTCTGTACAGTGGACAACGCCCCGTTTTCCCATGAGGCCATGAAGATGCTTCCACTGGTATTCCAGCTCGCTGGAAAGGAAATCATAATGAAAACTGGTGATCAGCATATTTTCCATTCCATAACGTGCTTTTAAGCGGCGGGAAAGCAGATCCAGTCCTGCATCAATAGACGGACAGCGGTCTAACAGATTTAATGCCAGGGAAGCCAGACTGATCTGTTCCATATATCCCATGGAAACGATCTTTCCAAATGTTTTCGGCTGTGCTCCCGGATCCTTTACCTCATTCCAGGAAAGGACACCGATCTCCTGCTTTTCCGCTTCTGTAACAGCGATCCGGACCCGTCTTAACAGAGAGGTGGTTGTTACACTTTCATCCCCTCTGGCAATTCCAGCCTGGAAATTAAGATTTAAGGCACTGCGCCGGATCATCACAGAAAAACGTTCTTTCAGTTTTTCCAGTTTCTGCCTGCAGCTTTCCTCTGTAATTTTAGGGATCCAGGCAAGGAGTTCATCAGAACCTGCACGGATCATCACCGGAGGTCTGGAAAGATCTTCGGCACACACCTCCAGAAACATTTTGGAAAATTCTTCCAGGACCACATCCCTAAATGTCAGACCAAAGTCCCTGGTTATGATGGTAAAATGACAGATATCCACAAGAATAAACATACCCTGGGGATACTTTCCACGAACCTTCTCAATTACCTCCATTCCCGGTTTTAAACGGTAAAATAAGGTAACAGGATCTATCATCTGCTTTCGTTCCTGTTTCAGTTCCCGCATCTTTGTTTCATGGATATCCCGGACAAAACCTACGATCTTTCGATCATCCTCTTTTGTCTCTGTAATGGTCTTTCCTCTGATCTCGATCCAGCGTCCCTGTGAGTGGTTGCCATTGATACAGCAAAACTGACCATAAATTGTATTCTCATGACTTTGCAGCATAGAAAGGAGCTTTTTCTGGTCTTCCCTTGAAAAATAACGGTCCAGGATCTTTTTTTTGGCATTTTTTATATCCCACAAACCATCCATTTCCCTGCTGTTTACGATCTCCAGTGTATTTCCTTTTTCACGGTATGTAAAAAACAGGTCATTGGAACTTTCTACTGCGATCCGGTAACGCTCTTTTTCTTCACTGAGCTGATGTTCTGTGCTGATCTCACTTTCTGTCAGATTTTCAACCACCTGATGCAGCTCATCTACTTCCTGGATACCGGAAGGCGCAAACTCTTTTAAGCCTGCAATTCCGCTTCGGATACTGTCCATAAGCCTGTATACCGGTCGTGTTACGCAGCGGATCACCACACTCATGATCACCAGTCCCAAAACTGCACAGGCCACAATAGTCGTCAAAATATCGCTGTACAGCTTATCTCCCAGACTGAAAATAGAGTCCTCTGCCACAAAACCACATAAAACCCAGTTTGTATTCTTATAAGGGACATTATTGGCATACAAATTCATTTTTGAAAACAGGGCATAGATCTCCTGGGAACCGATCTTAGAGTCCTTTACCTTGAAAAGATCCTCATGCTTTGTACTTTCCAGCTTAAAAATACCATTTTCACGCTGTACCGCATCATAAAGATTACCTTTTCCTGCAATATTTTCATACGTACCATCTCCGTTATCAACGGCAATGGCGTAACCGGCTGTCTGTTGCCTGTTCAGATCCTGTACACGGAAATAGGTATTGCACAGATAACTGACAGAAACTTCCGTTCCCACAACACCATAGATCACACCATCATTGACCAAAGGGACAGAATATGTGATCATTTTATGGTTATCCATTTCATAATCTTCCAGTATAAAAGGCATGGACCAGTAACCTAAACTGGCCATATCTACCCCTGTATGAGCCATACCTGCTGTGTAAGGTTCATAGAAAAAATCATCACTTTCCCTGATACCTTTTCCCTGAAAACGAAATGCAGGGGACCAGGAATTATCCAGGGTAATTCCCCACTGACGGGCCAGAGTTTTATCCCCGCGCTCCAAAAGAAGGTCAGAGTTTGTATCTGCCTTGGTCACAGGATCAGAGTCCCTGAGGAAAAATCCCGTAAAATCTCCCGGTGCCCCTATTGGCTGATCATTTGCCATAACAAGAAACACACCGCAGGTGGTATCACGGCGCAAAGACTCTAAAAGCTCCGGAAATACACGCTGGGTATATTCCTTCTGAAGTTCCTTATCCTTTGTAAACTTTTCTATATCTGCCCGTTGTTCTTTTAACAGATCAGAAAGAACACTATTCAGATAGTTGCTCTCTTTGCGCACAGCACTCCACTGCTCGATCATGGCATTTTCCAGTATTACCTTGCTGTTTTCCACCAGATAACTGTCAAGATCTACTGCATTACTCTCCATAATGGATTTAACACCGCTGGAAAGGAGCATGGAAAAAGGTAAGATGCCCTGAAATAATACCACCAGTAAAAGAGGCAGAAGTAAAATATGCATCAATGTTCTTTTCTTTTTTTTCATGTTTTACTTCCAAACCTCCTGCCTGTGGCATTTCTCATCTTATTTCTGATCCTGTTTCCGGCCTTAAATACAGGATCTACTGATTGGAATGTGCCGTGTCATTTAACTTCTGATACCAGCTGTCATACCATTCTTCAAACGCAGCATCGCCGGTAAATTCTGCAGCTGCTTCTGCTCTTGACATTCCGGCTGCTACCATTTCATCTACTTTTTCTTTATCCTGGGCAGCTTTGTCGGAAAGATCATAATCCAGGATATTTCTGGTGGCATATCCGTTTTCAAAGCAGTTCGGGGTATAAAAATGAATGGACTCATAGGCATTTAAAATACTGCTTAAACACTGATACGCCTTAGCATTTACTTTCAGGTCTTTTTCTTTGATCACTTCATCTAACGCTTCCATGGAATTGGCATCCTTGCGCACCGGCAGATAGGCAGACTCACATACATAACGGAGATTATTTTCTTTTCTGGTAAACCATTTTAAAAACTCACAGGAGGCATATTCATGCTGGGCATCTGACTTTGTCACTGCCATTCCTGCGCCCTGCTGTACATTGATCTGTTCGCCTCCCTCTAATACAGGAGGCTGCATTACCACATAATCAATGGCATGGCTGTCCTCATCGGTTACTACCTGATCCGGGAAGTACATAGAAGATGCGCAAGAACCGGTGTAAGCCAGGATATCCCCTGTTTTCACATCATCTGAACGGAATTTTCCCATACTTGCAAAATAGCCATTTACATAAGGTACATAATAATTGTCCCACAGGCGGCGGACTTTTTCTTTGTCTGCCTGGATCGTAACCTGACCGTCCTTTACGTCAAAGATATCTGCTCCTAACTGTTTCATGCCAATAATAAAGTAATTGGACATGGAGTCTCTTCCGTAAAATGCTTTTCCATCATCAGGGATATCCGGGGTCAAACTGTCGGTCCACTCATAGTAACGCTTTGCAACGTCTGCCACTCCCTCTAAAGTAGAAAGTTCCTCTAAAGAAGAACCGGTAGCATCTGCAAATGGCTTCCAGTCTGTTTTATTGATCATCATGATCTCTGTAGACTTTGCTACAGGGAAGAGATAAAGAGAGGTATCATCATGGAAATAGCCTTCTTTTATGTAAGAGTCCACATATTCAGACAGCTCTTCCTCTGTAAAATAAGAAGACAGATCCGCCAGTTTATCCTCTTTCTGTACTGCATAGGCAGTATCTGCGTAGGTAGAGAAAATATCCGGCAAAGACTGGGCACCTACAGCACCGGATACTGCATCTGAAACCGCCTTTTCCAGATCAGATACAGATCCCTGGGTATATCCTTCTACATAAATACCCTTGTCTTTTCCCTCTGTAGCGTTAAATTCAGAAACCAGCTGGTCGAAGGCAGCCTGTTGTGCCCCATTATAATAATGCCAGACAGTAAGGGAAACCGGTTTACTTGGGTCCAGTTTCACCTTGCTGCCTGGCGCAGTTGTTCCTGTATTCGTATTGCATGCTGTTAAAAGAATTGCCGTTCCTAAAGCGGCTGCTGTCCATGTCAAAAAACTTTTTTCCATAATGTGTCCCCCGAACCGATCGTGTACAATCTGTTTTTTAACACTATTATAACGAAATTGACAATAACTTTCAATGAAAACACAGGGGATTATAACTTTCCATTTGATTTTTGCTCTGTCAGCACTTTTAAGATCCGTTTGCGGTTGCTGTTTAAGTGGGTGATCATTGCATATCTTGCTCCCTGGGCATCTGCAGATGAAATGGCATCTGTGATCGCCTGGTGCTGGTCCACTGTTGTTTTGGCAAAATTATTTTTTGTCATCTGCACAAAAATCGGAATTCCTTTTACCACGATCTCCATAAGATTGCAAAGGGTCTGGTTATGGGTGCAGGCTGCCAACTGCCTGTGGTACTCAATATCCGCAGCAATATGATCTTTTCCTTGGACAACCAGGTCTTCTACCTTCTTCTGGATCTGCTGAAGTTTCTGACAATCAGCATAATCTGCATTGGTAGCTGCCATAGCTGCCACTTCCGGTTCCAGCATCAGACGTACATCTACAAATTCCAGACCAGTCTGGAACAGATTTTCTTCACTGTTTTCCTGAAGTCCTATAGGATCATCATTTACCGCCGGTGATGCCTGGGAAGCTTTTTCTTTCTTAATATAAGTGCCGCTTCCACGGATCACTTCTACTTTTCCGGAAAAAACCAGAAGCTTGATCGCTTCCCGCACCGTACTTCTTCCTACTCCGCAGATCTCAGCAAGCTGAAATTCGTTCGGAAGCTTATCTCCTACCTTTAATCCATTACCTTCTATGTATCCCCTTATCTTCTCTGCTGTCTGCTCCGGCAGCAGTTTCTCTTTTTGCGTCTGTCGCACGCGACCACCTCCCAATTATATCAAAAATACCTGATGTTTATCCGTCGTTATTTCATGATATAACTAACAAACCATGAATGTCAAGCCCATAACACCCCCCTGGGTGTTTTAAAAATGGACGATTTTGGAAAGGGGCACTGCAGCCCGACTGATCGTCTTACTACAGCACCCCTTTTCTAAGTGTACTATTTAACTATCCCACCTGTGAGGACATCATCATGACTTAACTAAGAATCCGCCGTCTACAGGGATAACAGCACCATTTAAGTAGTCACTTGCATCAGAAGCCAGGAACAGTACCGGTCCCTTAAGGTCATCTGGCAGTCCCCAACGTGCTGCAGGGATTCTCTTGGTGCACTCGTCTTTTCTTTCCTGAGTCATGTTAGCGCACATTTCAGTATCCATATATCCAGGAGCAATTGCGTTGCAGCAGATATTGTGGTCAGCACAGTCAGATGCAAGGCTCTTGGTCAGCATTGCTACAGCACCCTTAGCTGCTGTGTAAGCAGGAACAGTTGTACCACCAAAGAATGCGTTCATGGAAGCGATGTTGATGATCTTTCCGGTGCTGCCTTCCTTATCTTTCATAACCTGAACTGCCTTCTGGCACATAAACCATACATGGTTTAAATCAACATCAATAACCAGTCTCCATGCATCCTCCGGGAATTCCCATGGCTCGTAACGTCTCTGGATACCTGCTGCAGGGATCATAACATCCAGCTTATTTCCCAAGATCTCCATAGCTTCTGCGAACATACGGTCGATCTCTGGCTTCTTGGATAAGTCACCTGCTACTGCATGTGCCTTGTAACCCATCTTGCAGTATTCATCTGCAACTGCCTGCAGCTTTTCTGCCTGAAGGTCCATTAATACAACCTCAGCACCATTCTCTAACAGACCTTCTGCCATACCTCTGGAAAGTCCCTGTGCTGCACCGGTAACGATGCACTTTTTGCCAGCTACGCTGAATTTTTCCTTGTAATCAAATGCCATTTTTTTATCCTCCTATAATAATATATGGTGGCCAGCTCCCGTGATACGGGAGCGGAATGTATAAATATATTTTGATTTTCCCCGGTAAACCGGGGAGATTGGTGTAAGAACCCGGGGGATCCTTCATCCCTTTATGGAGTCTGCAATGCTCCGTCCCTGCGTCTTGTCTGTGTCCATGTAGTCACAGTATTCTCACAAGGATATTTTGCAGCTTCTTCCTCATTTAAGTCAACGCCTAAACCAGGTTTATCATTTGCATATACATAACCATTGTCAAACTCAGGCAGTCCCGGGAATACTTCAAGGAGAGCACCATGTGGTCCCTTTAATTCCTGGATAACAAAGTTTGGCGGCTCAATGCCGGACCATTCCTGTACACCAAAGTTTGGTGCTGCCAGGTCAATATGGATATTTGCTGCATGAGCCAGAGGAGACATATCTCCAGGTCCGTGCCATGCAGTGCGTACACCAAACTGTTCTGCAAAGATCTGCAGCTTTCTTGGGTGTAATACCGCCAACCTGGCTTAAATGTACGCGGATGTAATCGATCAGCCGTTCTGAGATAAGTTTTCTCCACTCAACAGGATTGTTGAACAGCTCGCCTTCTGCGATCGGTATGGAGGTCTGCTCTCTCATTCTTGCTAACCAGTCTGTCTGTTCGATCGGTACCGGATCCTCTAAGAATAACAGATCAAATGGCTCCAGCTCTCTTGCCAGCTTAATAGCTTCAATAGGAGCAATACGTTCATGAACGTCATGTACCAGATTGATCTCATATCCTAATTTGTTTCTGATGCCTTCAAACAGCTTTACTGTATTGCGGATATAGCTTCTGGAATCCAGATAAACACCTGGCTGAGCGCCCTTTGGTGCAGTTGGCGTATTTCCATAGCTTTCGCCGCCGTAACCACCGCACTGGCAGCGGATATTGGTAATACCCATTTCATAGAAACGTTCAATATTTTCACACAGCTCGGAAAGATCGCGGCCATCTGCGTGACGGTATACAGGAATACCTTCCTGCACTTTCCGCCAAACAGCTGGTACAGCGGCATATTTGCCATTTTTCCTTAATATCCCATAATGCCATATCTACGCCGGAAATAGCATTATTTTCAATGGGGCCGTTTCTCCAGTATCCGTTCTGGTTCATCAGCTGCCACAGATCTTCAATATTCTCTACATTTCTTCCAACAAGAAGAGGCTTCAAATATTCTTCTACTACCAGCTTTACAGCCAGGTGGCGGTAAGCAAGGTTCCGCAGCCCAGTCCGTAAAGTCCCGGCTCGCTGGTCTCAACTTTTACCACCACAAGGTTGATGCCTTCCGGCGCTGTGCAGATTACCCGTATATCACGTATGGTTACTGCCATTTTACTATCCTCTCTAACTTACATTCTAGGTTTTAACCCTTATAGTCTTCCAGATCCTGGATTGCCTGATAGATCATCTCTTTTGTTACAGGATAAGGTGTATGGGTCATTTCCTGGTTTGCCATTGTTGCTTCAAGGACATCCTCTAACTTGTCATCCTTTTCCAGCTCCAGATCAGCCAGGCATACAGGCAGGTCAATAGACTTATTTACGCCATAAGCCAGTTTCAGCTTATCCCAGTCCTTATCTACCATAAGATTTACCAGTGTGCCAAGAAACTACCTCACCGTGGAGATGTTTCTTTTCAATATGCTTCTCTTGGTCAGGCCATAGAATAAAGCATGTGCAATACCGCCATTGTAATTTGGATGAACAGAAACAGATACAACACCTGGGGAAACAACAATATTTAAAATGGTGTTTTAAGTTCTTCACTGTTTCTTCCTGCTTTTGCATCATCCATTGCCTTCTTCGCATCCTTAACCATTGGATAGAAGCACATCTGTCCTGCTGTGATACCAAACTCACTGCCAAAGCTTAACTTCTCCCAGCCTTTGCAGACCAGCTGGACTCTACATGCTTTGCCATGGCATCGCCGATACCAGCCCACAGGTATTTAACAGGAGCTGCTAAAACCAGTTTCGGGTTGATAAAGCAGTGTACTGGTACTTCCTTTAATCTTGATGTCGCAGAAAGAACCATCCTCATGGTACATAATACTGATCTGGGTAACAGGAGCACAGTTAGACGCAATGGAAGGAGCGGTAAATACCGGTTTCCAAGGTGATCTGCAGCCAGCTTTGCTGTATCGATACATTTTCCACCGCCTACTGCAAGGAGCATATCTGCTTCCTGTACTGCAGGATCATTTGAGATCTTATCAGCGTTTTCATGGGTTGCATCATGTCCATACAGCCATTCTGTAGTAATCGTAAGACCTGCTTTTCCAGTGCAGGAACTACATATTCCTTGCTGCCTTCCATGCTCTTTCTCCGTGGATCACTGCTACTTTTTTTCCATATCTTCCCATTTCATCATGGAAAGCGTCAAATGCATTCTCGCCAATGGTAAAACGTGGGAGAAAAATTGAATCCATTGCGTTCATGTTTCTGCCTCCTAAATATAACTCTTAACTTTACTTTGTCTCTGGCCTAATTCATTTCTGCACGCTTCGGGTCCAGAACTGCCAGATCATAACGACGACTCTTGTGGGAATGTGCTGCCAGTACCCATAAATATGTATTTCTGGTTCCCGGTGCAGCTACTGTAGGATGGTAACCTCTTGGTGCCAGGATCATAGTACCACTCTTAACAGTATGAGCTACTACTCCATGGGTATCTCCTGGTTCTACATAGCTTAAATGCAGTCCAAAATGAGGATCATCCATATCAAAGTAGCAATAAACCTCTTCCAGATCCTTTTCATGCTCATGAGGCGGCCAGCTGGTCCATGCACCATTTCCGCCCCAGGTCAGACCTACTAACAGTCTGGAAGATGCTGTACCTGGATCGATGGTCATAAATACTCTCTCTGGCTGACGCCGGAGCCATGGATCTGATGGATCTCACCAATAGGCATGGTCAGGTCACATTTACGGAAAAATGGTTTTCCATATCCTTCATCAACAGCACCTGCAATGTAGAAAATACAGTCTTCTTTTGCTGTAATATGTACTTTCATATTGCTTACTACATAGAAGGAATCCAGCTTATCACAGGTTCCTGCATAACCGTCCCAGGAAAAATCAGCTGCACCTTTGATACATACAGCATCCATTTCCAGTTTTCCGGTCTCCAGATCAAAACTCTTTCCTGCGGACAGGTTTAAACGGTAAATATACTCCTGTTCACAGTCTGCCTTTCCTGGTGCAATGATCTCATGGAATCCTTCTTCACAGGAAGAATCAAACTTCCAGCCTTCCATACGTTCTTTTGTTATTTCACCTTGGATCATGATAAACCTCCTGTTATACCTGACCAGCCTTTTGCTGATCATGTTATGTGATTATTTATAAGGCCGCCTGCAGGCGGCCCCAGTTTTTAAAATTAAATAAGCATTGTACAGAAACCTCTTGAGAATACGCACAAGAAGAATACTGCAACATATCCGATCAGGAATGGGATCTCTGCCTTTGCAATGTCTCCCATTTTCAGTCCTGATACAGTTGACGCTGAGAAAATGTTAACTGCAACAGGTGGTGTCATAGTACCAACTACGTTGGAGATACATACGATCATACCAAAATGGATAACATCGATTCCCATGCTCTGGGCGATCGGCCACAGAACCGGAACCAGTAAAACTGCGATGGCAGTACCTTCCATAAATGTACCGAAAATAAGAAGAATGATAGCAACAACGAAGCAGAATAACATAGAATTCAGGTTCATTGCTACAACGGTGTCTACCAGTGCCTGGGAAGCGCCGGAGAAAGTAAATACCCAGGAGAATGCAGTAGAGGAAGCGATGATGAAAAGGATCATTGCGGAGCTCTTTGCAGAATCCTTTAAGATCGGGATCAGTTCCTTAAATGTCAGTTCCTTGTAGATGAACAGACCTGCAATAGCTGCCCATACAACGGCAACAGCTGCACTTTCAGTAGCTGTCAGCATACCGGAGTAGATACCGCCAAGGATGATGATAGGTGTCATTAATGCAGGAATAGCATCTAAGAACACTTTGAATATTTCTGCCGGTGTACGCTTTACTTCCTGTTTTGGCCATTTTTCTTTTCTTGCGAAGAAAAGAACCTCTGTCATAAGCACTACCATGATGGTAACACCTACTAACATACCCTGTTTGAACATATTACCTACAGAAGCGGTTAAGGTACAGTAGATAACCATGATAATGGATGGAGGAATGATCGGTCCCATACCACCGGATACTACTAACAGGCCGGCTGTACGGTCACCAGGATATCCCATCTTGACCATATCGTTGTAAAGCATGGTTCCGATAGCAATAACAGTTGCAGGTGCGGAACCGGATAATGCTGCGAAGAATGCACATGCAAGTACCAGCGCAAGGCTCATACCGCCGCGTACATTACCAACCAGGCAGTTAGCAAAGTTTACGATACGGCGGGAGATACCACCTTTGTCATCAGGTTTCCTGCAAGTACGAAGAATGCGATGGCCATAATAGAGGTTGACTGAAGTCCACCGAAAATACGCTGTGCGATTACCGTAGAAGATGCGGACAGTCCGCCAAATACTACGGAGCAAAGGGAAGCCACTCCCAAAGAAATGGAAACCGGAACACCGATCACCAGGCATGCTGCGAATGCAACGAAAAGAATTACTCCTGCGCTCATGCCTCTACCTCCTTATTTTTCAGGTCCATAACTTTTCAACCAGCACAACTGCCTGGATGACCAGGATCAGTGCAAAGGTCAGGACCAGTGAAAAGTACATTACTGACATTGGTACTTTTAAAACCGGTGTGGTCTGTCCGGTCTGTAACTGCTTGGAAAACAGTGCCAGACCTGCTTTTAACATTACGAAAGAGAAGATCTCCAGAATGATCTGTTCAATAATAGATACGATCTTTTGTAACTCCGTGGAGTTTTTCGATCACTGCAGTAACTGCTACCTGCGTGCCGTCACGAAGACCAACTTCTGTTCCTAAAAGTGCCATATAGATCATACTGTACATTGCAACTTCTTCTGTCCATGGCATAGATGCCTTGATGAAGTTACGGTTTACGACAGAGATGAAATACGCGATGACCATTGCCACAAAGGTAACGACCATGATGGCATATTCTACATTGGTAATGTAAGATAATGCTTTCTTAATTCCTTTCATTTCCAGTCCCCTTCTTTCTCTCGCTCTTTAAAACAGCCGCACCGTCACTGACTGTTGCCGGCACGGCTGTATGTTTACTGCTTTTTATTTTGTGTTGCCTGTGGATCTTTGGCAGATTATTTTACAGCTGCTTTTGCTGCATCTACTGCTGCTTCCCATTCTGCATCGAAAGAAGTACCAGCCTTCTCCTGAGCTGCCTTGTAAGCGTCCTTCATTTCATCTAAGTTGATGTCATAGAACTTAACGCCAGCGCCTTCCAGGTTACCCTTAGCTTCTTCGTTTGCTTCGTTCAGATACTGCCACTGAGCTTCGCAGCCTTCTGCTACAGCCTTAACGAAGGTATCTTTTAAATCATCCGGGATCTTGTTCCAAGCGTTATCGCTCATGCACAGTGGGATGTATACGAAGCAGTGATGTGTATTGATAACGGAGTTTACACCAGCCTCATAGAACTTGTTGATCCAGCAGTTAGAAACAGCGTTCTCGCAAGCATCAATGGTCTTCTGCTGAAGAGCGGTAAACTGCTCAGAAGCGGAAAGTGCGATTGGGTTAGCACCGAAAGCGGTAAATGCTGCTAACTGTCCTTCGTTCTGCATTACACGGATCTTTACGCCCTTGAAATCTGCCATAGACTCGATTGGCTTTGTGGAGAATACATCACGGAAACCGGATTCCATGTAGCCAATTACGTGAATACCATGCTCATTTGCCTTAGTCTGGATCAGATCGCCTAACTCATGAGTTACTGCGTAGTTAGCCTGATCTGCGCTGTCCCACAGGAAAGCCTGATCCAGAATGCTCATCTCTGGGATGTAGTTAGCAAGTACGGAGTTTGCACAGGATGCGATATCAAGGTCGCCCTGAACTGCCATGTCCAGTGTATCGCTCTCGCCGCCTAATGTGCCGCCTGCCTGGATGGTCAGTGTGATCTTTCCGTCAGTTGCCTTTTCTACACATTCAGCAATCTTTTCAGCGCCCTTGTAGTAGTTGGAAGAAGTATTGTCAACCAGTGACATTGTAAAGTTGATGGCATCTGCAGAAGCTGTGGAGCCTGCTGCCTCTGTCTTTGTGTCAGAGCTGCCTGCTGCTGCGGTTGTAGATGCTCCACCATTGGAGGAACCTCCACATGCGGTAAGGCTTGCTGCCATTGCTGCTGCCAGGATTGTTAACATTACTTTTGACTTTCTCATAACTTAATACCTTCCCTTTCTTTTAATAGATCCTGATCATCTGCAGGATCTTAATTAATAAGATGTCTGATGTAATCTTTTTACCACATCAGACATCTTATGTCAAGGGATTGTGAAAAATTTGTGTATCTCAAATGCGTTTTTATGTTTTCACAATTTTGTATTTATATTTTGTGCAATATTACTTTGTATTTGTTTTCCGCAATAAAAATGCCTTTTGTACAGATGTACAAAAGGCATTAATTTGTATTATATTGGTCAGACAGCTTTTTCTGTCTGATGTTTTGGTAAGATTATTCCATGCGCTGGATCCACTCAGGACTACACCATATATCCGCCTTTAATAGGTGATACTGCATGTTCAGAGAACAGCTTAAGGGTTCCCTTGGTATATTTCGGAGGCTTTGGCTGCCATTTAGCTTTTCTGGCCTTTAATATCTCTTCCATCTCCTCTGGAGTGCGCTTTTCACCCTTTACGCCTACGATCTCCAGTCTGCGCTCTTTTACATTAATATAGATCAGGTCATCTTCTTCTACCAGAGCAATAGGTCCGCCTGCAGCAGCTTCCGGGCTTACATGACCGATAACCGGGCCTCTGGATGCACCGGAGAAACGTCCGTCAGTGATCAGTGCCACGCTGGAAGCCAGTTTCGGGTCAGAACATATAGCTTCACCTGTATAGAACATTTCAGGCATACCGCTTCCCTTTGGTCCCTCATAGCGGATAAAGATAGCATCCCCTGGTTTTACCTTTCTCTTAAGAACAGCGTCAATACACTCTTCCTCACTGTTAAATGGTCTTGCAAGAAGGGTGGCCTCAAACATTTCCTTCGGGCATGCAGTGTGCTTGATCACACAGCCTTCCGGAGCCAGGTTGCCCTTTAAAATAGCAATGCTTCCATCTGTTCCCTTTGCATCATCAAAGGCATGGATGATCTCTGTACGCTTGATCTCCCGTCCTAACAGCTTGCCTTTTTCCCTTAACAGTTCATCGCAGTGGTCATAGAAACCATTTTTCTTTAATTCTTCCAGGTTCTCACCTAAGGTCTTGCCTGTAACTGTCATTACATCCAGATGCAGCATATCCTTGATCTCTTCCATAACTCTCGGAACACCGCCTGCATAATAGAAATACTGGGCTGGCCAGTCACCAGATGGACGGATATTAAGCAGATAGTGGGCTCCTCTGTGCATACGGTCAAAGGTTTCTGCATCTACTTCAAAGCCGAATTCATGGGCAATAGCAGGAATGTGCATGGTTGCATTGGTAGAACCGCTGATAGCAGCATGTACCATAATAGCGTTCTCAAAGCTCTTCATGGTAACAATATCCTTTGCCTTGATACCTTTTTCTACTAACTTCATCAGCTGTTTTCCTGCATCATAAGCAGCCTGCTTTAATTCCGGTGCAGTTGCGGGCATCAGGGCAGTGCCTGGAAGCATAAGGCCTAGTGCCTCTGCCATGATCTGCATGGTGGAAGCAGTACCCATAAAGGAACATGCGCCGCAGCTTGGGCATGCATTGTGCTTATAATAATTTAACTGTTCCTCCGGGATCTCCCCTCTCTTTTCCTGTGCGTCGAATTTACCGATCTGCTCCAGTGTCAGCAGTTCGTTAATAGCGCAGGCCGGGTCATTTTCCACATACTTTGGTGTAATAGTATGGGCTTCCATAACACCGCGGTAACTACAATAGCACTCATATCCTTTAAACGGCCGATACCCATTAAAATAGCAGGCACGGACTTGTCGCAGCTGGCAATAAACATGCCGCCGTCAAAGCCGCTTGCCATTCCGTGAACTTCGATCATATTGGTCATCATATCTCTGTGTGCAAGAGAATAATTGATGCCGTCATGTCCCTGGGCAATGCCGTCGCAGATATCGGTCACATAATATCTGGCTGCTTTTCCTCCGTTATCGTTGACTGCTTTTACGCCCTCTTCTACAAACTGGTTCAGATGGGCACTTCCCGGATGACTGTCACCAAAAGAGCTTTCTACTAAAATCTGAGGTTTATCCAGGTCTGCCACGCTCCATCCCATTCCGATCTTTAACGGGTCATTTTCCGGTGCAAGTTTTCTAACTTCCTGACTGTGTAACTTCATAACCGTTCTCCTTTTAATTCATCATATTATTTTTAAAAATTCGTCTGACATCTCATGAGTTTAGATTAGCATTTTTATTAAAAAGGCAATAGGTCAGACAAATTTTAACAAAAAAGTCTGCAACGTTTTTATCCGCCACAGACTTCTTTTACTAACAGTATATTCCTATTTTTATATTTCTGATTAATACATTCCGCCCATATCAGGTGCAGCCGGAGCAGCCGGAGCTGGCTCCTTGATGGTTGCTACTACAGACTCAGTGGTCAGTAATGTAGATGCAACGCTGTTTGCATTCTGTAATGCACTTCTTGTAACCTTAACAGGATCCAGGATACCTGCTTCGATCATGTTTACGAAAGTCTCATTGTAAGCATCAAAGCCTTCGCCAACCGGGGACTCTTTTACCTTGTTTACGATAACAGCGCCTTCCAGACCTGCGTTTGCTACAATGTGGAACAGAGGAGCTTCCAGAGCCTTTAAGATGATCTTGGCACCGTCTTCTCGTCACCTTCCAGAGTATCAACTACCTTCTGAACATCAACGGTAGCATGTGCATAAGCAGAACCGCCGCCTGCGATAATTCCCTCTTCAACTGCTGCACGGGTTGCATTTAAAGCATCTTCCATACGAAGCTTAGCTTCCTTCATCTCGGTCTCAGTAGCAGCACCTACACGGATAACAGCTACACCGCCAGCTAACTTAGCCAGACGCTCCTGTAATTTCTCTCTGTCGAAATCAGAAGTGGTCTCACCGATCTGCTTACGGATCTGGGCAACTCTTGCTGCGATCATTTCCTTGCTGCCGTTACCATCAACGATCACTGTGTTCTCTTTCTGAACCTTAACGGATTTTGCACGGCCTAACTGCTCCATGGTAGCATCCTTTAATTCCAGACCAACTTCTTCGGAGATAACAGTACCACCGGTTAAGATAGCGATATCCTGCAGCATTTCTTTTCTTCTGTCGCCGTAGCCAGGAGCCTTAACAGCAACTACATTGAAAGTACCTCTTAACTTGTTTACGATCAGGGTTGTAAGAGCTTCGCCTTCTACATCTTCAGCGATGATCAGCAGTCTTGCGCCCATCTTTACGATCTGCTCAAGAATTGGCAGGATCTCCTGGATGTTGGAGATCTTCTTATCAGTAATTAAGATGTATGGATCATCCAGATTTGCTTCCATCTTATCCATATCGGTGCACATATATGCGGACAGGTAACCTCTGTCAAACTGCATACCTTCTACCAGGTCAAGCTCTGTCTTCATTGTCTTGATTCCTCGATGGTGATAACGCCGTCTTTGGAAACCTTTTCCATAGCATCTGCTACCATGGTTCCTACTTCATCATCAGAAGCAGAGATAGCTGCTACTCTTGCGATCTGTGCCTTGCCGCCTACTGGCTGGCTCATCTTCTTGATCGCTTCTACAGCTGCATCAGTTGCTTTCTTCATACCTTTTCTTAAGATAATTGGGTTAGCACCTGCAGCCAGGTTCTTCATACCTTCATTTACCATAGCCTGTGCCAGTACAGTTGCGGTAGTAGTACCATCACCAGCTACATCATTGGTCTTGGAAGCAACCTCCTTGATCAGCTGTGCGCCCATGTTCTCAAATGGATCTGCCAGTTCGATCTCTTTTGCAATGGTAACACCATCATTTGTGATCAGTGGAGCACCGAAAGACTTATCCAGAACTACGTTACGTCCTTTCGGTCCTAAGGTTACACGAACTGTATCTGCTAACTGATTTACGCCTGCTTCCAGTGCCTTGCGGGCTTCTACACCATATTTGATCTGCTTTGCCATGATTATTTACCTCCGAACAATCTAAACTATTTCGTATTTATACCTACTATACGGGAAACGCGAACTCCGCTGCGCTGCGTTTGCGTAGCGAAAATGCCTCTGGCATTTTTTCTTTACTAACAGCTAAAATGTCGCTTTGCTTTACGATCACGTATTTTCTTTCTCTAACTCTACTTCTGTACCTGAGTACTTGGGTAGATAACTTTATCTCCAGCCTTAACCTGCATGGTAACTTCCTTGCCGTCAACTACACCGCCTGGGCCTACTGCGATAACTTCTGCCTGCTGTGGTTTTTTTTGCTGCACCTGGAAGAACAATACCGGATGCTGTGGTCTCTTCTGCAACTAACTGCTTTAATACAACTTTGTCAAATAATGGAACTAACTTCATAACTAGATTCCTCCTTGATCGTCATTCTTATTTTTCTACCTGCAGCTTTTACTTTTCGCTGCTTCTTTCGCTCACAATGTAAGTTATAGCACCTATTGTTAGCACTGTCAAGTTCTGAGTGCTAATTTTTTCATTTTGTCTCTTAACTTTGTAAATCTTTTATATTTTTTGCAATTTTAGTTTCTTTTTTTTCTGTTCGTATTACAATATAATAATCAGACATACTAATTTATAAATTCAGACACTATTTTAAGAAGGGGGTATTTGTATGGCTAAGAAAGGTTTTGGAAAGTTTGTAGCCTTTGCCGCTATTTCCGGTGCTGTGGCAGCTGGCGTTTCCTATGTACTCCAGTACAAGATCTACCATAAAGAGCTTGATAAAGATTTCCGTGAATTTGAAGAGGACGAAGAAGACGAGGACGCTTCCCAGAGTGACTCCTTTGATCCCCGTAAAATAAACCGCAATTATATCTCCTTAAATTCCAGCAGGGATGAATTTAAAATGGCAGCAAAAGATATGGCATCTGCTACTAAAATGTATTAAAAGATGCAGGAAATCTGTTCTCCGATACAGCCCACGAAGCAGTTTCCGCTGCTGTAGATACCGCACATATCGCTATCCACTCCATGAAAGCAAAAGACGATCTCTTTGAAGAAGAGGATGATCCTAAAAGGGAGACTCTTTTACAGAAGAAGATTATCTGGATGATGACTATGTAGACGATGACGATCTTTACGACTACGAACGTCTGGATCACTCTCCTTCACCAGCAAAGAAGAAAACATCTCTGTTTCTGTTAATCCGGAAGCCGCTGATGATCTGGAAGAAGAAAGCGAAGAAAGAAGAGACAGCCAAGGCAGCTGAACCTGAAAAGAAACAGCTACCATCGAGGAAGATACCATCTAATCTGATTTAACCAGACTTTAAAAGAGCTGCACAGCCCCAAAGCCGTGCAGCTCTTTTCTTAATTTTCTGATACCGGATTGCTATGTTCTTTGCACTCACCCAATCATCTTAAGTATTTCTGGATCACCCGGATCAAATTTCCTGCGTCTAATGGTTTTGGAAGATGTTCATCCATTCCTGCCTGACGGCATTTTTGTGCATCTTCTTCATAATCGCTGGCTGTAAGGGCGATGATCGCTACTTTAGAGGCATCTTCCCGTTCCAGGCTCCGGATCGCTTTTGCTGACTGAAATCCATCCATCACCGGCATTACAAGATCCATAAGGATCACGGAAATATCTCCCGGAGCAGAAGCCTCAAAACATTCTAACGCTTCTTTTCCATTCCAGGCTCTTATGACCTGGGCTCCTTCTTTTCGCAAAAGGAACTCCGCGATCTCCATATTCAGCTCATTATCCTCCACTAAAAGGATCTTCTTTCCCCGGATGGATACAGGACGTTTCACAGCTTCCTGGACCTTTGCGTCTTTCTCCTGCGCCTGTTCTTCATCAATAAGGGACGGCAGACGGATCCTGCAGAATGCTTCGCCTGTTTCTTCATCTGAAAAATGGATCTCCCCGCCCATCATCTGGATCAGGCCTTTGGCAACTGCCAATCCCGGTTCCCCTCTTCTGTAAGAACTTCGGGTATCTGTACAGACAAATTCAAACCAGGCTGTCCCTCCCGCGGACTGACGTTCTTCACAGGAAAGTTCTACACAGTCACCACCACGGTTATCTTTAATAGCATTTCCCACAACATTTTTCAGGATCTGCTTTAAGTGAGACGGACTGCCATATAATTTCCAGTTTTTCCCAGATAACTGTCTGCTGTGGTAACGGATCCCTCTGTCAGCAGCAAGCTCTTTTGCCCACTGGCAGACATCCTCATATAACTCCCTCATATCAAAAGATCTCAGTTCCAAATCCACAGCGCCAGACTCCAACTTGTCCATATCCACCATGTCTGAGATCAGATCTAACAGCACATCTGAGGTCTCCCATATTTTTTTCCTGCATCTCTCTGCTTTTCAAGGTCATGGTCATAACGATTGCCCAATTCTACCAGTTCCCGGATGCCATTGATAGGAGTGCGGATGTCATAACTGAGCTTTCGAAGAAAGTCTGATTTAGCTGCATTTGCCTTTTCTTCCTTTGTGGCAGATAACAAAACTGCCTCCTGACAGGCCATTTCCCTTTCTTCCTGCTCCTTTCTTCTCTCTGACGCAGCCATAAGAAAACACTGCATAAAAGGATATAAAGGATCATGACATAAGCTAATGCCAGGGTCCTCAGGAAAAAAACAGAAGCCACAGGATAAAATACGTACAGATCATTCTCTCCATAAGACTCAAAGACCCCAAAATAAGCAGATCCGTAGTAGCGAAAGGAAAATAAAGTATCCGGCTCTGTCTCTTCTGTTATATTCTGGATCAAAGGTGCCTCTGCCTGCGTTTTTCCCTGATATTCCTCAAAATTTGATCCTGTCACAAGGCCATTTTTGCAGATCATTATGATCCCGTTCATTTCCAGATGAAGGCCCTGATAAAACTCTGCAAATGCCTCTGACCGGCTGCTCTGTTCCTTTATAAACTGTAACGTTTCTTCTGCTGCCACAGTCGCTTTGTTTTTTCCAATATTTGTAAATAAAATGAATACAGAACCAAACAGAACCATTCCCAAAGCAACCAGTATACCTAAGGTATGTTTTCTAAAAACAGATATTCTGTTTTCTCTCACTTTTCTGTCTCCTCTTTTATCTCCTCTGATAATACCGGATAAAGATCCTCATTTTTCTTCTTTTGAAATCCGGACTGCAGTTCTTCTTTTAACCGATCCTGGATATCCACCAGACATCCTAACAGGATGGGATTAAAGACTCCACATTCCCCGTTTAAGATCATTTCAATGGCTTTTCGTGGAAAATGCCTTCTTGTATACACGCTCACTTACAAGGGCGTCATATACATCTGCCATTGCAACCACCTGGGCTGCGATCGGGATCTCTTCCCCTTTAATCCGTCCGGATACCCTTTTCCATCATACCGCTCATGGTGCCACCAGATCTGGTATGCAACCTGTACCAGTTTTTCATTCCGGAACATTTCCAGACTGTCCAACATAGAAGCACCGATCAGTGTATGGGTCTTCATGATCTCAAATTCTTCTTTTGTCAGTTTTCCCGGCTTGTTTAATATTTTTCATCAATTCCTATTTTCCCGATATCATGAAGTGCGGAAGCTGTTGTGATCATGAAACGGTCTGACCACAGCAGATGATACTGGTCTGTTTTCTGCATCAGACGTTCCAGCAGCATGCCCGTGATCGTATTGATATGTAATACATGGCTGCCGCTTTCTCCATTTCTGAACTCAACGATCTGGCTTAAGATGCTGACCATCATCCGGTTGTGTTTCTCTTTTTCCTGGATCTGGTCTGTAACCAGACTGATCAGATGTCTCTGCTTTGCGTAAAGTTTAATGGTATTAAACACTCTCTGATGTACTACCTGGGCATCAAAAGGACGGCTGATATAATCAGATGCCCCCATTTCATAAGCCCTTCTCACATAAGCCGCGCCATCTTCGCTGGAGATCATGATCACCGGCGTGTCTTCGATCCAGTGGTTTCGGTTCATCAGCGCCAATACTTCAAAACCATCCATCACCGGCATATTGATATCCAAAAGGATCAGTGAGATACCGGTTCCATACTGCTTTAACAGATCAATACATTCTTCCCCGTTTGCAGCTTCTAAGATCTTGTATTCCTCTTCCAGGATCACAGCAAGGATCTCACGGTTCATCTGGGAATCATCTACGATCAGGACCTGCTGCTTTTCCCTGCCTTTCACACTGTCAATACCGGACTTTTCTGTTACCGTCATATTTTTCCGGTTCTTTGCCTGATACATCAGGCTGTCCGCTCTTCCTACCGCGCTTTCCACTGTTTCATTATCAGCCAAAACGCCTCCAATGCTTACAGACAGGTGAAGCTGTGTATATCCGGGAACTTCTGCCTCATAGACCATATCCCGGATCTGTTTTAACTTCTTTGAAAAACATCTTCCGACACATCCGGAAGGATCAGCAGAAATTCATCGCCCCATACCGGATCAGGATATCTGTTTTCGGATACATTTGCGCACGATCCCACAACTGTATTTAACACCATATCCCTGCATTATGTCCGCAGGTATCATTGTACAGTTTAAAATCATCCAGATCGATCATTGCAACTCCTGCATGACTTTTCACTTTGCGGATCCTGTCCTCATAATATCTGCGGTTGTAAGCTCCTGTCAGCGCATCCAGATACAGTTCTTCATTATATCCCCGGACTTTTGCCACCAGTGCTTCCCTTGCATTTGCCTCTGAGTCTGCTGCATCCCCAGAACATTCAACATCTCTACAACGTAAGGTTCCCCTTCGATCTCCACATAACGCGCGATCCTCTGATATACCCTGGACTCAACGTATTCCAGTCTTTTTTCTGGCACCGTTCCCTGAATGCCTTTAATGAAATAGAATTTTTATCTTTTTCCAGACGCCTGACTGCTTCTATATCCAGGACCTTTACTTCTGTAAATATGTCTTCTAAATAAGCAAACATTTCCTTTGCCTGTTCTTTTGTCAAAACGGCATTGAATTTCATGTCTTTCTCCTTTACAGTCTGGTTTCCGTCATTTTATCCATTCATGTATCGTATCCTATTTAACCGGATTTTTCTTTTAGATATTATATCTATTTTCCCCTCTGTTGTCCATATTTCATTTAATCCCAGCCCAGAAGATTCATCCACAATACCTGATCTACCTGATCATCTGCGATCAGATAGGCATGGCTGACAGAGTCCGCAGACATAAGCTGGTATTCGCCTGCATCATCCAGATGGGTCCAACGTTCGTCTAACTGGATCTTTCCCTGGGAAACATTCATATCCCAGTGGGACAGCGTATCATCTGTTCCACGGATCTCATAGGAAATGCTGCCATCCATTTCATCATCCACAAACTGTCCCTGCTTTTCCACCCAGGCATATTCCCCTGGGGAACATTTTCATAATAACAGTAGCCAGTTGCTCCCTGTCCGTTCATTTTCCACTGCTCCATACACCGTTTGAGAAATTATATCTGGGGCTGTCCACATTTACAAACTGTAATGCCAGACAGTTTCCTGAGGCTGGCCATCCTGAAAAGTTCCGTAAAACAGGATCTCCGGCATGGTAAATACCAGTCCCTCTCCCTCTATTTCCTCTGAAATGGTACTGCCATCATAAAGGAAACGTTCTCCTTCAAAGGTTCCGTAAAGATCTGGGCAAGAACCTCCTGTTTTATCCAGAAGCTTGGCAGCCTGGACCATATCTTCCGCTGCCACTGCCACACGGATATCTTCCAAAGCTGTTTCTGATCTTGCGGAAGTGCCTCATATCTGGCACTGAACGAATTTTCTTCTACGATTTCCTGCGCTGTTTCCGTTTCCATATCACTTTCCGGCACTTCGCTCGGTTCTGGTATGGTTTCTTCTGTTGCTTCGGTCTGTTCCATGACCGGCGGCTCTGTTGCCGGTAAAGCCCTGCTCATTCCCAAAATCCAGCTGTTGGAAGAGCCAGACCATAAGCCACCAATACTGCCAGCCACTGTCCCGGAAGCTTTTTCCATTTATTTTCAATTTATTCACCTTCTAATTCTTTCCAGGCATTTACAAGGCGTTTGCAGCCCTCTGTGATCTCACTTTCCTTTAAACTTGCATATCCAAGTATAACGGTAGACGGAAAAAGATCTTTATTTTGTCCTATTACAAAATCTGACATTCCATAGACTTTTACACCTGCCTGTGCTGCAGTCTCTGTCAGTTTCTTTTCTGAAATCCCTTTCTTATGGGTAAGGAGAACATGGATCCCTGCATACTCACCGCCGATCTCAAAATAGGGTTCCAGCTCTCTTAATCCTGCAAGAAGCGTATCATGTTTTCCCCTGTAAACAGATCGCATCCTGTTTAAATGGCGCTCATAATATCCTTCTATAATAAAATGAGTCAGGATATTCTGGTCCACTCTTGATACAGTTGATGCATAAAACCTGCTTTTTCCGGTATAAAGCCAGCAACGGCTCCGGAAGTACCATAAAGCCCACACGGATCGCCGGAGCAATGGAACGGGAAAAGGTTCCCATATAGATTACCTTCTGGCTGTCATCCATTCCCTGAAGTGCCGGTATCGGACGGCCTTTATAACGGAATTCACTGTCGTAATCATCTTCGATCAGATAACGGCCTTCCTGTTTTTTGGCCCATTTCAGCAGCTCCTGCCGCCTTTTAATAGGGATAACGATTCCTGTGGGGTACTGGTGGGACGGCATAACATAGGCGATCCGTGCCTGTGTTTTCTCTAACTCTTTCACCTTCATTCCCCATTCATCCATAGATACAGGAAAAATAGGATGACCCAGGCTTTCAAATACACGAAAGGCCTGCTTGTAAGTGGGATTTTCCAGGGCGATACCCGTACTGCGGCCGATCAGCTGGGAAAGGAGCATTAAAAGATATTCACTTCCCGCACCTACCAGGATCTGTTCCGGACGGCAGTGGACTCCACGGGCAGAGTGAAGATAATCCCGGATCACCTGACGCAGGCTGTATTCTCCCTGGGCATTTCCCACTGCAAACATATCTTTGTTGTCATCTACCAGCGTATTTTTGCTTAGTTTTCTCCAGGCATTAAAAGGGAAACTGTCTAGGTCGATACCTCTTGGGGAAAAGTCTACTTTGTAATTGTAATTTTCATTTTCTTCCTGCTTTTCCTCTTTTTCTTCCGGCACTCCGTGATATTTTACTTCTACCAGTTCTTCGATCTGACAGACAAAATATCCCCTGCAGGGAAGAGCCTCTATGTATCCCTCTGATAGCAGCTGTTCATAAGCCAACTGGGTCGTACTCCTGCTTACATGAAGATTGTCCGCAAGTGTCCTGGTAGAAGGAAGTCTGCTGCCGGCCCGCAGTCTGCCGACCCGTATTTCTGTTTTTATGTAGCGGTAGATCTGTTCATAAAGGGGGATGCTGTCTTTATTTTCAATAGGCACCATTAATTCCATAGGGCTTCTCCTAACATGAAAAAGGCTCTCTGTTTCCAGAGAGCCTCATTGCTTTGCTTCACTTCATTATTTCGGCAGTTTGAAAGAACTCTTCAGAGAAACGATCCGATTAAATACAGGATTTTCCTTGGTGCTGTCCTTGCAGTCTGCACAGAAATAACCATTTCTTACAAACTGGAAGCTGTCATAAGCCTCCGCCTGTGCAAGAGCAGGTTCACCGTAGCACTCCTTTAATACAGTAAGGGAATTTGGATTTAAGTTCAGGGTTCCGTCTGCATTCAGCTTACCCTTTTCCTCATCTACGATATTTTCATAGAGACGGCACTCGATCTTCTTTGAAGTTGGTACAGCTACCCAGTGGATGGTACCTTTTACCTTTCTGCCTTCAAAGCCGGAACCGCTCTTTGTCTCAGGATCATAAGTTCCGTGTACTACAGTTACATTGCCATTTTCATCTTTTTCGCAGCCAGTGCATTTTACGAAATAAGCGCCCATAAGACGTACTTCGTTTCCTGGGAACATACGGAAATATTTCTTAGGCGGCTCTTCCATAAAGTCTTCTCTTTCGATATAAACTTCACGGGAGAATGGAACCTTTCTGCTTCCCAGTTCCGGATTTTCCAGGTTGTTTGGAACATCCAGTTCTTCTACCTGTCCTTCCGGATAGTTGTCGATCACCAGTTTTACAGGATCTAACACTGCCATCATACGTGATTTCTTCAGTTTTAAGTCTTCACGGATGCAGTACTCAAGCATTGCATAGTCAACAGAGCTGTTTGCCTTTGACACGCCAACTAACTCTACAAAACGCTTGATAGACTCTGGTGTATAACCTCTTCTTCGCAGTGCAGCGATGGATACCAAACGAGGATCATCCCAACCGTCTACAATTCCGTCTTCTACCAGCTTCTTGATATAACGCTTACCTGTAACCACGTTGGTCAGGTACAGCTTTGCAAACTCTATCTGACGAGGTGGATTTTCAAATTCGCACTCTCTTACTACCCAGTCATACAGAGGACGGTGATCCTCAAACTCCAGGGTACAGATGGAATGGGTAATGTGCTCTACCGCATCCTCGATGGGATGAGCGAAGTCATACATCGGATAGATGCACCATTTATCACCTGTATTGTGATGATGCATATGAGCTACACGGTAGATGACCGGGTCTCTCATGTTGATGTTAGGGGAAGCCATATCGATCTTTGCGCGAAGAACCTTCTCGCCGTCCTGATACTTGCCTTCCTTCATCTCCTCAAAGAGACGCAGGTTCTCTTCGATGGAACGGTTTCTGTATGGGCTTTCCTTACCTGGTGTATTGAAATCGCCTCTGTACTCTCTGATCTGTTCAGCGCTTAAATCGCAGACAAAGGCTTTTCCCTTCTTAATAAGGAAAACAGCACACTCATACATTTTTTCAAAATAGTTGGAAGCAAAGAACAGTCTGTCCTCAAAATCTGCTCCTAACCACTTTACATCTGCCATAATGGACTCAACAAACTCTGTTTTTTCCTTGGTTGGGTTTGTATCATCAAAACGCAGGTTAAACTTGCCATTATATTTCTGTGCCAGTCCATAGTTTAAAAGAATAGACTTGGCATGTCCGATATGCAGATAGCCATTTGGTTCCGGTGGAAAACGGGTCTGTACATGGTCATAAACGCCTTCTGCCAGGTCCTTATCGATTTCCTGCTCTATAAAGTTCTTAGAAACCAGCTCTTTTTCTTCGGTTTCTACTACAATGTCTTTCTCTGCCATAACTGCTCCTCCGTGATCTGTCGTCATAGTTATTTAAAATAATATCACACTTTCCGGTTATAGTAAAGCCGCAGCTTTGCGATCATTTTCTCTGAATTTAGTGGTTTTGCCAGATGTTCCGTCATTCCGGCCTCCTTGCAGCGCTTTCTGTCATCGGAAAAAGCATTGGCTGTCATTGCAAAAATAGGGATCTGCACTGCATCCGGGCGTTCCATTTTCCGGATGATCCTTGTTGCCTCCAGTCCGTCCATGACGGGCATCATCACATCCATTAAAATAAAATCAAACTCTCCCTGTGCGGAAGCCTTAAATATTTCCACTGCTTCTTTTCCGTTCTCTGCATTGACAGCTGTGATCCCTGTATGCTCTAAGATAAACTGGGCAATTTCCCGGTTCAGCTCATTATCCTCTACCAACTGACATCCTCTACAGGATCCGGCTCTTCCAATACCAGGATCAGTCCCCATTTATCAACTGCCAAGTCATACTTTTTTATTATTACAAGGGTAACATGAGGGTCATAAAATATCAAGTTTGTACCTGCTTTGTAACCACATATTTTCATTCTTGCCAAGGAATAGAAAATAGAATAAAATGGTTACAAAACAGTGGAATGGAGTTATATGAAAATGAAATCAGAAACCATGCCTAAAAAGAAAAAATCCTACCTGTCACGGCTTGGCATGACACTTTTAACTATACTGCTGATCGTTCTTTTCATTTTTATCATGTCCCTGGTAAGTAAGATCCAGGGTACTGCCAGAGTAGTCAATTATGCCTAGGTCTGGTGCGTGGAAAGACCCAGCGTATTATTAAATTGGAGATCTCCGGAAGCCCTCAGGATGAAATGATCGCTGATATTGATGCCTTTATTGACGGTCTGGAAAACGGAAGCAGTCAGTTAAACCTGGTGCGTTTAGATGATCCTGACTTTCAGGCCAAAATGAAAGAGCTGGATGCCTATTTTTCCCAGTTAAAAGAAGAGATCGCCCAGGTCCGTATGAGGGATTACCGTAAAACAGATATTATCGCCAAAAGTGAGCGTTTTTCAATATCTGCGACGAAGCTACCGGCCTTGCAGAAGTTTACTCCCAGAAAAAGGCCACACAGTTAAACCAGTTGGAAAGATCGTATTTGCGGATATTGCAGGCCTTCTTATCCTGATCGGTGCAGAGCTGGTAAAACCCTTCGGTATGCTGCTTTAAACCGCCTGCTCCAAAGCAAGGTCTATTTAGATGAAGCTACCGGTCTTCCCAACAAAAATAAATGTGAAGAACTTTTAAATGCCCCGGAACCTGTACCTGCAGATGCCTTTGCCGCAGTATGCGTCTTTGACTTAAATAACCTTCGTATCATTAACAATACCATGGGACATGAAATGGGAGATGCCTATATCCGTTCTTTGCTGACCAGCTGTATCAGGCTATTCCTGATGACCAGTTTGCAGGAAGAGATGGCGGTGATGAATTTATTGCCATTATAAAGATACAGAAAGCAGTGCTTTCCATGCTTTTTTTTAAGTTGAAACAGCTGTGTGCAGACTATTCCCGTCTCCATCCAGATATGCCTATCAGCTATGCAGCCGGATATGCCACTTCGGAAGATTTTGAGGGAAGTACCCTTCGGGAACTGTTCCGGTACGCAGATAAAAATATGTACATTGACAAAAACCGGGCAAAACTGGAGGAAGCGGCAAAAGAAAAGAAACTGCATCTTGAGCTGCTTTCTTCCATCCGTTCTCAGGGTTTCCATTTTTCCGACTGTATCTACTGTGACGCCCTGACGGATCAGTATAAGGTACTGCGTGCCAGCTCCGATTTCTTCTTAGCAGATGACGGAAGCTACTCCGGTGCAGTGGAACAGATCCTTTCCCAGGTTTCTGCAACCGAAAATATCAAAGCACTGCGAAAGCAGCTGCAGTTGGAAACTTTAAATGAAAACTGATGGAGAACAATTCCCCCATCCGCCTGTTCTGTCAGTATACTGCCAACGGTATTTCCCACAAAGGCCGTCTGACTTTGCTTTATTTAGATGCCAATGCAAGCGGGCAGCTTCATCATTTTATCCTTGGCTTTGAAATTTTCCAAAATATGGAAAATACTAAAACAGATGAGAAAACACAGTTAAATCAGTATTACGAGCAGATGAAGCAGTCTATCCTTGAAAATGGGAATTATGTGGACGCGCTTTTAGAGTCTGCGCAGGCTGTCTATTCTGTAGACCTGACAGGGGACCGGTTGGAAAAAATCTTCTATCACACAACGGAATGCGAATTTGACCTGAACATAAAATTTCCCTGTTCTTATGATGAATACTGTTTAAACCGCAGTCGTTTTGTTGCGGAAGATACCCAGGAAAATTACCGCATTGTGGACTCTTCTGCGAAACTTTTAGAGCGTTTCCGCTCCGGTACCAAGCAGGTTACCGTAGAATACAGGGAACAAAATGAAAACGGAGAAATTTTCTGGCTGCAAAAAACAGTGCTTATGTCACAGGATACGGTTTATAACAGTGAAACCGGAAAAGAAAGCACTGTGATCCATGGTATGATCCTGTTTAAAAACACTTCTGTCTTCCATGAAAAAGAACAGCAGGAAAGAGAACGGCTCCAGGTAGCCTTTGAGGAAGCCGACTCTGCCAGTAAAGCAAAAACCGAGTTTTTAAACCGTATGAGTCATGACATCCGCACCCCTATCAACGGTATTATGGGAATGCTTGAGATCATACGCAAAAACAGGGAGGACCACGCGCGGGTAGATGACAGCTTAGAGAAGATCTACGTTTCTTCCAGCCATCTCCTTGCTCTGGTAAATGACGTTTTAGATATGAGCAAGTTAGAGTCGAGACAGGCTGTTTTAAGCCTGTAGATTTTGACTTATCCCAACTGATGCGGGATGTTTCCTATCTGGTAAAAGCCCAGATCATGGAAATGGGACTGACACACCGGACACGGCAAAATATCCAGCATGTGCTCCTCTCCGGCTATCCCTGCAGCTGCGCCAGATCATGTTAAATCTTTTCAGCAATGCCATCAAGTATAATAAAAAGGCGGTTTTATTGATACCGGCGCAAAGAGATCTCTTTGACGGAACAACCGTCGTTTATGAATTTTCATTTCCGACACTGGCATCGGCATGAGCGAAGCATTTTAAAGAACCAGCTTTTCGAGCCATTTTCACAGGAAAAATCAGATGCCCGCACACAGTACAAGGGAACCGGCCTTGGAATGTCTATTGTAAAGGGTCTGATCCGGCAGATGAATGGTTCGATAGAAGTAGAGAGCAGCCCTGGAGAAGGCACTACTTTTACTTTCCGTCTTCCTTTCCGACTTGCAAAAGAAGAGGCAAATGATGCAAAGGCTGATACGGCGTCCGAAACTGGAAAAGAACTGGAAGGGATCCATGTACTTTTAGTAGAGGATAATGAGATCAATATGGAGATCGCAGAGTTCTACCTGACAGACCGCGGTGCCACCTTAGATAAGGCATGGAACGGAAAAGAGGCTCTGGAACAGTTTGAGCGGTCACCGGAAGGAACCTACGATATTATCCTTATGGATGTGATGATGCCTGTTATGAACGGACTGGAAGCTTCCAGGCAGATACGTTCCCTTTCCCGTCCTGACGGAAATATGATTCCCATCCTTGCCATGACTGCCCAGGATGCCATCAGTGTTTCCAGCCAGTGCCGCCAGTATGGAATGGATGATTATGTGTTAAAACCAGCGGATCCGGAGCAGTTAACAAAGATGATCTTAAAGTACGTAAAAACGATATAAAAAATATTTAACTTTTTTTCATTTTACCGTTGACAAATACTATTCCCCATGATAGTATATACGAGGTTCGATTTTGACGAACAGAAAACGCTGCTGTGGCTCAGTCGGTAGAGCGTCGCATTGGTAGTGCGGAGGTCACGGGTCCGATTCCCGTCAGCAGCTTTTCATCTCATCAGAACCGGCAAATTTCATATAGTTGCTGCTGTGGCTCAGTCGGTAGAGCGTCGCATTGGTAGTGCGGAGGTCACGGGTCCGATTCCCGTCAGCAGCTTAGAAAAGGGTGGAAGCTTTTGGAATGCCAAGGGTTTCTGCTTTTTTGTTTTTGTCATTCAATTGAAAAGTGCTGCAATTAATTTGGGGAGATGGAACATCTCCGCTCCATCTCCCTGAACTTATTTTTCATATGATCAATTACCGGATAAAATTAGTCTTGATCTTATCTTCTGCTGCCGGAACAGCTACACCGTTTTTCTTTCCTGCTTCAATACACTTTAACAGCCATGCCATGTTCTTTCCAAGGACACGCATGATCTGAACGCCTTCTTCGTCTTTCATTACTTCTTCCGGTGTGTTTCCGTGTACCATGTTCCAGTAGCAGGATGATACAACAGGCATCTGGTGATAGGAGAAGTATTTTGTGAGTACATCTAAGGTTGCGGTGGTTCCGGCTCTTCTGGCGGATGCTACGGCTGCTGCTGGCTTATAGAGCATATCTTTTCCTGCTACAGATGCCAGACGGTCCATAAATTCGATGATCTGGCCGCTTGGAGATGCCCAGTAAACAGGAGAGCCTACCACTAATGCGTCAGAGTCTTTTAACTTGGCTGCTGCTGCCTTTACATTTTCCATATCCGGATCACCAGCCTGGAACACTTCTGCGTCAATGCCTTCTGCCTTTAAAGCATCAGCTACTACATTCAGTGCTGTATAAGTACAGCCGTTCTTTCTTGGACTTCCGTTTAATAATAAAACTTTCATTTCTTTTCCTCCTCATGTATATATTCATCCTGAACCAGTCCGCACAGGCAGGTAAACAGGCTTAACTACAAGATACCCTCATAGCCTTCTCTTAGTATATCACAAGATCCGTTAAATTTCTCTTTTTCTTCATCTGTAAGTGACAACGGCAGGATCCGCTGTACCCCATTCTGATTGATAATGCAGGGAACACCGGCAAATACATCCATCTGATCATATTCTCCCCTGAGCATGGCCGAAACAGTGAGAACGCTGTGTTCATCTCCCAGAATGGCTTTTGTGATACGGGTCAGAGCCATACCGATCCCGTAATACGTAGATTTCTTTGCCTCTATGATCTTATAGGCAGCTGTACGCACCTCTTCTTCAATACGAAGTAAATGGGCCGTTAAAGAAGACTCTAGCTCCCAGTCCAGCTGGGAAATGGATTTCGTTGCCAGAAAAGCCTGACTCCAGGGAACAAATTCACTGTCTCCATGTTCTCCCATTACATAAGCATGAATATTCCTTGGATCCACTCCCAGATATTCCCCTAAGAGATAACGGAGCCTGGCCGTATCAAGGGCTGTACCGCTTCCCAATACCCTTCTTGGATTAAAGCCGGAAAGGGCGCAGGTGATCCGTGTCATAATATCCACCGGATTGGTAGCCACCAGAAAGATTCCGTTAAATCCGGAAGCAGTTACCGGCTCTATAATCGAACGAAATACCTGTGTGTTCCGCTTTAACAGATCCAGCCTGGTTTCTCCCTGCTTCTGGGCCACTCCTGCTGCGATCAACACCAGGTCTGCATCCTGGCAGCTTTCATAGTCCCCGGCATAGATCTTCATACTGGAACCGGCAAAAGCAAGCCCATGGTTTAAGTCCATGGCTTCCCCTTCTGCCCGCTTTTTATCTACATCGATCAGTACCAGTTCATCACATACGGACTGATTTAAAAGGCAGTATGCATAACTCATTCCCACCATTCCGGTACCTACGATCACGATCTTTCTTTTATCTGTTTTCATGAAAGCTCCTTTCTGAATCAGTCAGCAAAGGATACTTTTCCTACAGTCTTGCTATTTTTTTCTCCATCAGCTCTGTATTGCTGCTGTAGATGATAGCGGTATCCTTGCTGATCACATTTTGTCTGTAAAGAGCAAGGAGGCTGTTATCCATAGATATCATTCCCTCTTCCTGGGAGGTAGCGATAATACCGTCGATCTGGTGGGTCTTGGACTCACGGATCATGTTACGGATGGCATTATTTAAAAACATGATCTCAAAAACAGGACGTTCCCCGCCATCTAAGGTAGGCACCAGCTGCTGACAGATCACTGCATCTAACACCATGGAAAGCTGGGTCCGGATCTGCTGCTGCTGATTGGGCGGAAAGGCATCGATCACACGGTCAATGGTATTGGCCGCCCCTAACGTATGAAGGGTAGAAAGGATCAGATGTCCTGTTTCTGCTGCTGTCATGGCAATACTGATGGTCTCATGATCACGCATTTCCCCAAGAAGGATCACATCCGGTGCCTGCCGCAAGGAAGCACGCAGTCCGGAAACATAACTGTCCGTATCCGTTGCAACCTCACGCTGGGTAACCACGCTTTTTTTATGCCTGTGAAGATACTCAATAGGATCTTCCAACGTGATCACATGGGCATTGCGGGTTTTATTGATCTCATCAATAATACAGGCAAGAGTGGTGCTTTTACCGCTGCCTGCAGACCCTGTTACAAGAACCATTCCCCTGGTAAGTTTTGAAATCCCCATGATCACATCCGGAAGTTTTAACTGACCTGGATCAGGAAGTTCAAACCGCACAACCCGGATCACTGCTGCCAGGGAACCTCTCTGGCGGAAAACATTCGCCCTGAACCTGGACACTCCGGGAATGGCAAAGGAAAAATCATCATCCCCATGACTTAACACCCGCTCCATACTGCGGTTCTTTGCAATTTCATAGATTCTTGTGATCATCTGGTCCAGCTGGTCCGGCATGATCTTTTCCTCGCCCTGGCAGATGATCCGCCCACCGATCTTATATGAAAAAGGCATACCAGGAACCAGAAATATATCCGCTGCATTCTGTTCCACAGCCTGTGTAAGAAGTTCCATTACCTCCATTACTCTTCCTCCCGTTATCATTCCCGTTTTTCCTGCTTTTAACCCCGGCAGTTCTTACTTTCCATCCCATACAGGCATAAAATCATCGATCTCATAATTTCCGCTGTCATATACATACCAGGATCTCACTTCGTATCTGTTTTCATCTCCCGTAAGAGCCAGATCAATATGAAGTGCCTGTCCCCGGTCCATGGAAATATCCGTACTGACAAAGCCTGTTTCCTCATCTGCATCACAGCCAAGTTCCAACGCCATTTTCTTTGCAAGAGCCTGGATCTCTTCCTGGTCCATTGCTTTTTTCGTCATCTCTTTCTGCAAAATGGCATCTGCCTGCTTTAGCCATTTTTCCCCTTCTGCGTCTGCCCGGTAATACTCTGTCACAGCACGGGCACTTCTGGCTGCCAGACTCTGGTCTCCTCTGGCGCTGCTTAAAGAAAGAAGACTGAAAGTAGCCAGACACAGGATAATGAATATAAGGATCAGGGAAGTCAGACCTATATTTATTTTGTGTTTTGACATTTGTCCGGCCATTCTCCCACCTGCTTTCTATCGTATTCTCTATAGTATCCTTCCTTTTCAGGAACGCCTGCGATCATGGTTTCACATACTGTTCTGCAAAAAGATGGTAGATCTTATATCCCTGGTCACCATAAGTTCCATATCCAAAGATAACTACTGCGATTTCTTTCATCTGATCCTTAACACCTGTAGTGATCAGCCCTACGTAAGCCAGTTTTTCCCATTTTTTTCCAGTTCTTTTGTATCAGGGTAACTGTTCCATTCTTTATCCCACAGGATCTGATAATTCCGGACCTCTCCGCCATCTTTTATATACTGATATACAGCCTTTGCCTCCGGATCTTTTGTCTTCCAGTTTTCAAAGACTGTTCCAAAGACTTCATCTGGCTCATAGGTTCCAAAATCCCCTGTATTTCCAACTTTTACTCTTTCCACCAGACTTTCAGCAGCTAAAACTCCATGGTTAACATCCTGCCCGACTCTGCTTAAATGATCTGCCATTACAAAAGCAGACACGCATACAGCCACACAAAGCATAAAAGATCCGGCAGCGATCACCATTTCCATTAAAAATGGCCCGGAACCTGATCCTCTATTCCTACTCATCTGCCCCATTTCCTCCGCTTCTTAATGAAAGTTCCAGTCTTCCTCCACCGGATCCCAGAGTCTGCAGTTTCACAGAGTTTCCATCTTTTTCCATGGAAAGCCCGTCACATTCCAAGATCTCCAGTCCATCCTCCAGCCCCAGTCCACTGTTTTCATCTGTAAACAATTCCCGGATCTGTCCATCTTTCCAGTAGATCCAGGTATGGTACATCTCGTCCCCTACCTTCTGCTTCAACTGTAAAACAGGCGTTCCATCAACTTCTATTATATCCACTGCATCTTCTCTGTCACCCTGGCGTATCTTATTGGCAATATAACTTAAAGCCGTTGTACCTGAAAAATTTTCATCACTGCGTTTTGTGATGTTTTCATATACCCGGCTTCCCATAAGAACAGAAAAAAGGGCGCATAAAACAAAGACCAGAAACAGAAGCATGGTAAAAAGCCCGCTTATGGCCTGTCCCCCTGTCTGTGTTCTTTCTTTCATCTGTTTGCGTCCTCCTTAATCACTCCTGCTCTACCGGGATTACTGTGATCTCCGGCATGATATTAGAAGCAAAACCGTCATAAAAAACATTGTATTTATCATGGTCGATCTGGATCCCGTAATTTTCCTCCAGATACTCCACACTGGGCGGATACCTGCCCTCAATGGCATAACACTGTATGCAGGCTCTTGTAATGGCTTTTCTCAGTGTTTCCTGACTTCTCTGACCGGTCCTGTTTAAAAAGCCAAGGGAACCGCCCCAAACGCTGCTGCCGCCGCCAAAACAGCAAAAGGATAACAGGAGTCCTCTAAACTCCCCTTTATCCTCTTTGTCTTTTCTCACTCTTATTTTCATAGGATCCCTCCGGTCTGAACCTTTCTGTCTTCCCTCATGCCTTCTGTCAGATTGCTGAAAGCACACCTGCAAGAGGAAGCATAACGGAAAGCAGTACCAGACCTACAGAAACTGCCAGCACTGCCACGATGGTCGGTTCAAATCTTGCGATCATATTGTCAATGGCTGTGTCTGCGATCTCTTCGTAATCATTTGAAATTTCTTCCATAACACTGTCAAGATGACCGCTTCTGGTTCCCACTTTGATCATCTGGATATAGAAACCGGAAAACATACCTGTTTCCTTTAAAGCCTCATAATAGCTTTCTCCCAGCTCCAGCTTTTCTTCGCATTTCTTTACCTGTTCTGCAATGCGATCATTTTCTGCCAGCTCTCCTGCCAGTTCCAGACCCTTTTCAAATTCAAGTCCGCTTCTTAAAGTAAGGGATAAGACAGATGTAAAACGCCTTTTGCAATCGCATGGGCAATCTTACTGCGGTTTTGATCTCTGTGGTGATCTTATCAGCGATCCCGATGCGGATCCCCATTTTAGAAGCAGCAGCAACCCCTGCCATAACTACAGCTATAACGGCTGACAGGACCAGTGCAGCACCACTGAATGTACCCCCAGCCGGATAGCTGACTGGCTACGGTGACATCTCCGCCCCTAACTGTTCATACACTTTTGAAAAATAGGCATTACCTTTACAAACAGCACAAACAGTACCACTAACAGCATAAGGATCATCATAGCCGGATACCTTACTGCATTTTCAGTGTCTTGATAAGGCGGTCCTCTTTTTCATAGTAATCAGACAACGACTTCATCATCTGATCCAGGGTACCTGTTTCCTGTCCCAGTTTTGCCATGCGGATCACGTAATCAGGAAAAACTCCTGTATCTTTAAAGATCTTAAAGCAGGGATCTCCCAGTTCCGCTCCCTCTGACATATACAAAGCATCTGCCGCTCTTTTTTCATCTGCAGCATCCTCTGCCATAATAGAAAATCCTTCATCTAAAGGCACTGCTGCTTCCAGAAGCAGAGACCTGCAGGCAGAAAGCGGACAGTTCACTGCAGGAATATGGCTTCCACTGTCTGCTTTTTCTTCCTTCTTTTCAAGATCTGCCATTGTCTTTCCTACTTTCCTCTGTGACGCTACTGTAATGCGATCAGTCTAATAGCTGTATTTAGCCTTATAATTAGAACCGTTTCAATATACCGCATGATCTCCTGGCTCTGCTTTCCGGAAGAAGCAAAGGTGGGATCCATCAGTTTCAGTCATGTCCGTCAAAATAGATCACATTGTCTACCCATCCTTGGCCATCCAGATATACATTGATCCATGCATGATAAAGGCTTCCTGTATATCCCACAACCAGCTTGGTTGGTATATTCTGGGAACGCAGCATGGCTGTCATTAAGGCAGCATAATCAAAGCAGATCCCCGTATGCTGTGCAAGAACCACATCTACATTTGGAAGATAACCAGACTGTACAGACTGTGCTTTTGCTGTGTCATAAGTCAGGTTATTGATCACATAGTTGTAAATAGCAGTAACCACTCCGATCTGGTCTGTGGCCCCTGCTGAAAGTTCTGCGCCTTTCTGGACCGCTGCACTGGCCGGATTAAAGTTCACATACTGGTTTGGATACAGAAACGGTCCGAAAGTATCTGTGATATCCACATTCAGGCTCTGGCTGAATGCCTGGGAATACTGGGTTCCCTGGATATTTTCAAACACTTTTACCTGATAGGTTCCATTTCCCTCTGATAACGGAAATACCTCATAGGTACCGCTGCTGTTCAGATCATAGGTATAGGTTTCTGAACCGCTTTTTGACACCTGTACTTTGATCTTTCCCACACTGCCTGTATATTTTACCATGATATAACCGGACGCTGTATTGGACGCATCCAGGGTTGCTTTATCATTTTTGTATACAGTAGCACCGGAGGCAATGGGTGTAAGTACATGGGCCTCTGCTGCCAGTCCTGTTACCAGACCGGTCTGACCTGCTGTCATCATAATTGCTGCCGCCAGTAAAACGGATAGGATCTTCTTTGTTTTTTTCACTGCCTGTTCAACTCCTTGTACTTTCGCGCATCTACTGTTTTGCCAGACGCTGACGCACGATCTCATAAGCTAATACACCTGCTGCAACGGAAGCATTCAGGGAGTCAATATCACCCTTCATAGGAATGGATGCTACCATATCGCAGTGTTCTTTTACAAGTTTGCTGACGCCTTCCCCTTCATTTCCGATCACAAGTCCAATAGGGCCGGTAAGGTTCATTTTATACATCACGTCACCACCCATATCAGCACATACAAACCAGAGACCTCTCTTCTTTAAGTCTTCCATGGTAGCGGTCAGGTTTGTAACTTTTGCAACCGGAGTATAATTAAGCGCACCGGCTGATGTCTTCGCAACGGTAGCTGTCAGACCCACTGCACGGCGCTTTGGGATAATGACCCCATGTGCACCAGCCAGATTGGCAGTACGGATGATAGCTCCCAGATTGTGAGGATCCTCGATCCCGTCAAGAAGGAATAAAAATGGCGGTTCGCCCTTTTCTTCTGCCAGTTTTAACATATCTTCTACCTCTGCGTATTCATAAGCAGCCGCATAGGCGATGACACCCTGGTGTTTTCCTGTCTCAGACATCTGGTCCAAGCGCTCTTTTGCAACATAATTGATAATGGTATCGTATTTTTTAGCTTCTCTGACAATGGTACGCACCGGACCATCCTGACAGCCGTCTAATACAAACAGCTTGTCAATGGTTTTTCCGGAGCGGAATGCCTCTAATACGGCATTGCGGCCTTCAATAGTCAGTTCTTCGTATCTCATCTATTATTCTCCTTTTTGTTCAGGTGCCGGTGTTGTTTTTGTTTCCATTGCGCCGATCTTTGTAAGGCCCAGGCTTACAAGCTCTGTAAGGCGGTCAAAGCGCTCCTCAAGGAACAGCCAGCCTACCAGTGCCTCAAAACCGGTTGCTGTACGGTAATCTACCATCGTGGCATGTTTTGCCATAGTAGCTGATTTGGCATTGCGGCCTCTCTTATAAACAGCATGTTCCTCTTCTGTCAGATCTTCTTCTAAAAGACGGATCATCGCTGCCTGGGTACCTGCCTTTACAAGTTCTGCGCTTCTTTTATGAAGTTTATTTACCTGGATGCTGCCTTTGTTGATCACTTTTGCGCGGATCATCACTTCATAGACTGCATCTCCAATGTATGCCAGCACCAGCGGAGAATAGGTCCCTGCGTCTACAGGGCCCATTTCCATTGTCTTTTTATAAAATCCCAGAAAGTCCTTTAAAGTTATGCTCTCTTCCACTTTACGCCCTCTCTGGTATCTTCCAGAACAATACCCATATCCAGAAGTTTTCCTCTGATCTCATCTGCAAGAACAAAGTTTCTGTCTTTTCTTGCCTGCTGTCTTGCTGCGATCATTTCCTCGATCTCGCTGTCAAGAACTTCTGTCTTTCTCTCTGTGATGATGCCTAAAACATCACATAACTGTTCGATCTCCTTTAACAGGCAGGAAACATAGGACTTGGTGCTGGAAGCATCTGCTGTGGAGTTAGCCAGTTTAACCAGCTCGAAGATAGCAGAAACAGCATCTGCTGTGTTAAAGTCATCTTCCATAGCTGCCTCAAATTTTTCACGCAGCTTCTGTACCTCCACCATCTTTTCCTGCTCTGCACAGGTCTCTGCCGCACCTTCTGCCTTTGCATCCAGTTCTTTTAAGCGGTCTACTGCTGTAAGGATACGCTCTAAGCCGTTCTTGGAAGCTTCCATTAACTCTGCGCTGAAGTTGATCGGGCTTCTGTAGTGTGCGCTTAACATGAAGAAACGCAGTACCTGCAGATCATATTTCTCAGCAATATCACGTACAGTAAAGAAGTTTCCAAGGGATTTGGACATCTTCTTATTGTCAATATTTAAGAAACCATTGTGCATCCAGTAATTTGCAAATGTCTTATCATTTGCACACTCACTCTGCGCGATCTCATTTTCATGGTGTGGGAAGATCAGGTCCTCGCCGCCTGCGTGGATATCGATCTGGTCGCCAAGATAGTGCTTTGCCATAACAGAGCACTCAATATGCCAGCCCGGACGGCCCTGGCACCACGGAGACTCCCAGTAAGGCTCTCCTTCTTTTTTCGGCTTCCATAATACGAAGTCGTTTGGATCTTCCTTTACTTCTTCACCGCTTACCTTTAATTCACGGAAACCGGACTGAAGTTCGTCCAAGTTCTTATGGGACAGTTTTCCGTATTCTTTAAAGGATTTAACCTTGAAGTATACAGTTCCGTCATCTGCTACATAAGCATGTCCCTTATCGATCAGGGTCTGAATCATGGTAAGCATGCCCTGGATCTCCTGGGTTGCCTGTGGATTTACAGTTGCAGGCTTTACATTTAACGCTGCCATATCCTTTTTGCACTCTTCAATATAGCGCTTGGAGATCACTTCTGCATCTACGCCTTCTTCATTTGCCTTCTTGATGATCTTGTCATCTACGTCAGTGAAGTTGGATACATACTGTACATCATAGCCCTTGTACTCAAAATAACGGCGTACTGTATCAAATACGATCATAGGTCTTGCATTTCCAATGTGGATCAGATTGTAAACAGTAGGTCCGCATACATACATTTTTACCTGTCCCGGTGTTAATGGGACAAATTCTTCTTTTCTTCTTGTGAGAGTATTAAAGATCTTCATAGTCATTCTCCTCATTTCTGTAAGCTTTACAAACTTACATATTTATCCCCAGTTTTATTTTTGAGAGCCGCAGCAGCCTCCACAGCCTGTGCAGCTATCATTTACTATCTTATTATCATAGCAGTAATCAGCTACTTCCGTCAATAATGTAATTGCCTGGGAGGAAATTCCTTCCCCTGCTCCTGTAAAGCCAAGCCCCTCTTCTGTAGTGGCTTTTACACTGACTCTGGATACATCCAGATGCAGCGCCTGGGCAATGTTTTCTGCCATCTTTGGACGGTAATTTAAAAGTTTGGGACGCTGGGCAATGATGGTGGCATCGATATTTTCCACTACATAGCCTTTTTCTTCCAGTAATTCCCCTACTTTTTTCAGCAGTTCTATACTGGATATCCCTTCATATCTTGGATCCGTATCAGGAAAATGCTGTCCGATATCCCCTAAAGCAGCTGCGCCTAAAAGAGCATCCATTACAGCGTGTACAAGCACATCTGCATCAGAATGTCCTAACAGTCCCTTTTCGTAAGGAATCCCCACACCGCCAAGGATCAGCTTTCTTCCTTCTACCAGTTTGTGTACGTCATATCCCTGTCCAATCCTCATTTATTTTATGTCTCCTTTATAACTGATTTATAAAATTCTGTCTGGCAGACCCTGTGATCAGAACATCATCCGTACTTTCCGCGGAATACATTCTGCCTGTATATCGTTTACATTTCCACACACTTCTCCGTCCACATGAACTGGAAGCGGGGCATCTGTGTGTATCTTCACTTCCTGCACTCATAGGTTCTGGTTCCTTTATAACGCTTTTCCTGCCGGTCATGGCTCCCAAAGAAGAGGGATCAGTTTCATCCGGTTAGAATGACTGACTACGCATATGTTCATCAGCCCGTCTTTTCCGTCTGCTTTTGGGGCAAAGACGAAACCGCCGCCTTCTGATGGCTGGATGTGGCAGGATATAAACAGGATGTTATTAAATTCTACCCGTTTTACACCATCTAAAACAATATATCCTCTGGAAGACCTGCATTTAAAAACTGGCCGATCCCAAGGAGCAGATAGGAAAGCCTGCGAAAACCCATATGTCCTAAACGGCTGCGAAGCCGGGAGTCAAGGCTGCCTGACAGACTGCAGCGTCAAAGCCGATCCGGCACTGACTAAGAAACGTCTGTGAAAAGGTTCTCCTTTTCATAGGAAAGGACACCATAATCGATCATGGAAAAATGTCTTGGCTGAAGCTGCTTTTCAGGCACTTCACCGGGCTTGCCGCATGTGCAGACTTCGCCACAGATCATTTCCTGTTCCAGCCGGAATATAGCCAAGATTTAAAGGACCATGAAAGGATGCACCATCTAATACCTCGTTCATCGTGCCATCTCCGCCTACAACAATAAGGAAGCATGGCTTTCCTGCTTCCTTTGTCAGCTCTCTGGCAGCGTCTCTGGCTTCGCCGATCCCATTTGTCAGAACCGCTTCATATTCAATATTGTGCCGGTCCATATAACCGGCAATAGTTCTCCATACTTTCCATCCTCTGCCGGAGCCTGCGTTTGGGTTAATGATAAAATGGTACATAGGCAAACAGGGTGTCCTTTCTTGTTTTTCTGTGCTCATTTTATTATAGCATAATGGTACCGAAAAGAATATAAAACGCATCGAAAATTTCTATTAAAAATGCCCCTTATGTCACCGTCTATGAACTGCTCGTCCAGTGACCTGCCAATGTATATTTGTATATAGCAAAAAAGCAATCTGCACTACGCAAATTGCTTTTTTCATAGCGAGAGGGGGATTCGAACCCTCGACACCGCGGGTATGAACCGCGTGCTCTAGCCAACTGAGCTATCTCGCCATATTTAGTTATTGGATGGGGCCTACAGGGCTCGAACCTGTGACCCTCTGCTTGTAAGGCAGATGCTCTCCCAGCTGAGCTAAGACCCCATACAGTAGCGGAAGGGAGATTCGAACTCTCGACACCACGGGTATGAACCGTGTGCTCTAGCCATCTGAGCTATTCCGCCATAATTATTTAATTGGATGGGGCCTACAGGGCTCGAACCTGTGACCCTCTGCTTGTAAGGCAGATGCTCTCCCAGCTGAGCTAAGACCCCGTATCCGCTTTCACATTTGTCTCAAATGCGATTGCTTGAATAGTATAATTCAAATTGTAGGAATTGTCAACACTTTTTGAAAATTATTTTTCCATTTATTTTCATGGCTTTTTCATATAAAAGAATGTGTCCTGGCGCAAAAACAGCCCGGCCGTTTCTCCCCTTGGCCGGGCTGCTGTAAAATACTCCCTTAAGTATATATCTGCTTTCCCCTGCGATGTAGGGGAAGATGCAATATTTTATTCTTCCACGTTCTTTTTCAGAATTCCCAGGATTAAGCAACCTACAACAGCTCCGATCACAACTGCTGCCAGATACATCACCGGATTGCCGATGGTAGGCAGTACGAATAATCCGCCGTGAGGTGCTCTTAACGTACAGCCAAATGCCATGGACAGACCACCTGCAATGGCAGAACCGATGAGACAGGACGGGATTACACGAAGAGGATCCTGCGCTGCAAATGGAATAGCGCCTTCTGTAATGAAGGAAAGACCCATTACGTAGTTTACAACACCGGACTGACGCTCTTTTTCCGTAAATTTCTTCTTAAAGAAAGTAGTGCAAAGAGCGATCGCGATCGGAGGCACCATACCACCTGCCATTACCGCTGCCATTACTTCAAAATTTCCTTCTGCTAACTGCGCTGTTCCGAATACATAAGCTGCTTTGTTGAAAGGACCACCCATATCAATAGACATCATGCCGCCAAGGATCATACCTAAAACGACACGGCTGGTTCCTCCCATTCCATTTAAGAAGTGGGTCAGTCCATCATTGATCATGCCCATATATGGATTGATAAAGGTAGTAACGACTGCTGCAAGGAAAATACCGATCACTGGATACAATAACACAGGTTTGATACCTTCCAGTGACTTTGGAAGTTTGGAAAACAGTTTCTTCAGTCCTAATACAATGTAACCACCTGCAAAACCTGCAAATAATGCGCCAAGGAAACCTGCGTTTACATCTCCGCCAGCCGGATTTGCAAAAGTAGAACCCATTTTAGCGATCAGACCTGCTACCAGACCAACTGCAAGACCAGGACGGTCTGCAATACTCATGGCAATAAAGCCTGCAAGGATCGGAAGCATCATGCCAAATGCCTGCTCACCAATGGTCTTTAAGTAAGCTGCAAGAGGTGTGTTCTTACCAAAATTGGATGGATCAATAGAATAATCATCCAGTAAGAATGCCAGTGCGATCAGGATACCGCCGCCGATCACAAATGGAAGCATGTGGGATACACCGTTCATCAGATGCTTGTAGATCTGTCTTCCTACGCTGTCATTCTCCCCTTCAGAAGCTGCGCCGGAAGCGTCTCCTGAGTAATGATAGATCGGTACGGTTCCGCTTACTGCCTGGTTGATCAGAACCTCTGCCTTGTGGATACCATCTGCTACAGGAACCATGATCACCGGCTTTCCGTCAAAACGGGCCATTTCCACGTTCTTATCCGCTGCTACGATGATCGCCTCTGCTGCCGCAATCTCCTCTTTTGTCAGCACATTCTGGGCACCGCCGGAGCCATCTGTCTCAGCCTTCAAGGAAATCCCCAGCTTCTTTCCTGTATTTTCCAGATTTTCCGCTGCCATGTACGTATGGGCAATACCTGTAGGGCAGGCAGTTACAGCTAACACCCGGTAATGTGCATTAACCGCCGAAGCACTCTTTTCTGCCCCATCATCTACCTTCTGTTCCACAGCCTTATCCTCTGTCACATTTTCTGCAGCTGCCTCTGTTTTCCTCTCTTCTTCGCCAAAGCGCTCATTTTCCGCCTTGTCGATGATATCTAAAAACTCATCTGTATCCTTTGCAGCGATCAGGCTCTCCTTAAATCCGGGTTCATCAATAAGGTAGACAGTCTGGATAATGCCTGTAAATGCACATCATCTCCTGCTGCCGGTGCTGCGATCATAAAGATCAGATTTGCCAGGGAGCCGTCAAATGCCTCATAATCCACGCCTTCCGGAACTACCATTGCTGCAAGTCCCGGTTCTTTTACTGCCTCTACCTTTGCGTGTGGGATGGCAATTCCTTCACCAATGGCTGTACTTCAAGTGCCTCTCTTGCTAAAATTCCTTCCTTATATCCCTGTGTACTGTTAAGCCGTCCACCAGCATCCATCAGTGAGATCAGTTTGTCAATGGCTGCGTTCTTGTCTAGCCACTTTCACGCCCAGTTCAATGCTTTCCTTTTCAACAGCTCTGTAATACGCATGTGTATACCTCCTTCTATATTTCAATCTGCTTTTCATGCCCATATTTTATTTCATCGTGCTTACTGTAACTGTCCTAACAACTCCATGATCAGTTCCTTTGTACCAATACCATAGGAAAATGCGGTTGCGCCGCCACTGGCTGTTCCCAGCTTCAAAGCGTACTCATAATCTCCTTTTTCCAGATAACCGGCTAAAAATCCCGCTACCATAGAGTCACCGGCACCTACGGAGTTTTTCACTGTTCCCCTGCAGACACCTTCCTTATAAATATGTCCATCTTCTGCAACCAGCAATGCGCCGTCTCCTGCCATAGAAACCAGGACATTTACAGCACCCCGGTCCTGCAGTTCCTTTGCGCACTCTATGATCTCATCTTCCGTCTTCAATTTTCTTCCAAACATCTGACCCAGTTCATGATTATTTGGCTTAATAAGAAATGGCTTCAAAGGCAGTACATCCAACAGCAGATCCTTTTCCGCATCCACAACCATACGTACACCTCTGTCCTCCAGCCGCTTCATGATCTCCTCATAAATATGATGACTGATCATAGAAGGAATACTTCCGGAAAGTACCAGCACATCCCCTTCTTTCAGGCCATCCAGCTTCTCAAACAAAGCATCCACATCTTCCTGCTGGATATCCGGTCCCATGCCGTTGATCTCCGTCTCTTCGTCTGATTTCATCTTCACATTGATACGGGACATGCCCTTCTTTACATGAATGAAATCTGATGCAAACCCCAGCTCTTTCGCTCTCTTTTCGATCTCAGCTCCTGTAAAACCTGCTACAAAGCCCAGTGCTGTACTCTCATAACCCAGATTTGCTAAAAGAGCCGATACATTGATCCCTTTTCCCCCGCAGATCATGTTTTCTGATACGGTCCGGTTGATCTTACCTGGAGTAAAATGATCCACAGAGATCACATAGTCCAGTGCCGGATTAAAAGTCACCGTGTAAATCATACGTCACTTCTCCTTACTTTTAAGAAATTTTATTTCTTATCCTTATGGCTTTACTATAATATGATTTTTCTTTTTCGTCAATAGTGTTCTTTGAGAAAATTAATTTCACACTAATTTTCAGCACTTTAGATAAAAAGAGCCGCATTTTTCTGTAAAATGCGACTCTCTTTTGTGCAGATTGTTAGGTGCTGCCTGATATATTATCTTGTGTATCTATCCCCTCTGTTTATCAGATAATATAGCTTTTTCATGGCGTCTGATATGCTCAACCGCATCCTTCTTTCCCGCCATCAAAAGAAGGTAAATGATCTCGATCACAGTAGTGGCTGTGACTCTGGAAAACCAGAATTCCTCTGTGAGAAGTTTTTCCCTGGTAGCAGTAATGATCTTATAATCACAGATCTGTGCTAACGGTGACTCCCTGTTATTCGTAATAAGCACCAGGGTACTTCCATTTTCCTTCGCTCCCAAAGCCAGCGTCTCCAACCGCTTGGAAGAACCAGAGTTTGAAATGATCAAAACCACATCCTCCGGCCCCAGATTAAAAGCATACGCAGCCTGGGCTTCCCAGATATCCCCTGCCACTGCCGGAATACCCAGCTGGTTCAGCTTAAAAGCTCCGTCTAATGCCACAGGGATCGTATTTCCCACAGCTGCCAGCTGCACCATCCTTGCATGCTCCAGCTTATCCAGAATAACCTCCAGATTTTTAATGTCCATCATCTTTATAGTCTCTGTCAGTTCCGCAATTTTATTCGCAAGAATGTTCTTTAAAGACTGTTCCAGATCCGTCCTGTCAATATCATTGGTCACTTCCTGGCTCTGATGCTCTTCCTCCAGGATCTCTCTTGCAAGTGTCAGTTTCAGGTTCTGAAATCCCTTAAAACCACATCTGCGGCAAAATCTTGACACAGTAGCATCACTGGTACCGCTGGCCTTTGCCAGTTCTCCCACTGTCATATCCACAGCCTGCTCTTTATGTTCCATAATATAGTCCGCGATCTTTTTCTCTGCTTCAAAAAAACTGTCATAGGCAGAACAGATCACTCCCAGAACGCTTCGTGCTTCACTCATTTCTCACGCCACCAATCTCATGTAAATTTATTTCTTAATAATAAATATATCATAACAAAAATAAAAATAGAAGAGAACTTTATTAATATTTCCTGACTCCCCTTGTTTTTCAAAATTTACCGTGCTATAATCTCCACGATAAAAAAGAAACTATGTAAACACTATTTCAAAATTTGTTTGATACTATATAGGATTAAGAAAGGAAACTATGAAAAAGATCCGCGAATTTTTACACAAATACAGGCATGCATGGCTGCTGTCCTACGCATTCATCTACCTGCCCTGGTTCATGTACCTGGAGCGGACAGTCACCCGTGATTATCACATCATGCATGCGTCCTTAGACGACCTGATCCCATTTAATGAATACTTCATCATACCATACCTTTTGTGGTTTCTCTACGTAGCAGGAACATTGGTTTTCTTCCTGTTCCGCAGCAAAGAAGACTACTACAAAATGTGTACATTCCTGTTTTCCGGCATGACCCTGAGCCTGATCATCTGTACCTTCTTCCACAACGGTACCGACTTCCGCCCGGTGATCGACCCGAACAAGAACATTTTCAGCGCAGCCGTAGCTGCCCTCTATAAAACAGACACCTGCACCAATGTCTTCCCAAGCATCCACGTATACAATGCCGTAGGAACCCACATTGCCATCAGCAGAAGCCAGATCTTAGCAAAATATCGCTTCCTGCGGTTAGGATCACTGCTTCTCACCATTTCCATCTGTCTGGCAACCATGTTTTTAAAACAACACTCCATCATCGATGTATGCGGTGCTTTCCTGATGTCCTATGCCATCCACTACTTAGTATACGGATACGCAACCGACACCGAAGACAAGAAGATAACAGAAAAGCGCTTGGCTAAAACACCAAGCGCCTTTTTTTTATATTCTTGAGATAATCCCAGATTTTTAATTTCTCGATTGTCCGTGGGGATTAATTAAACCCATAGAACTTCTGCGTAATCTTATACCCTAAAATCAGCAACTCTCTACCGCCCTTACCCGGCAGATTGCATCCCTGTCCCAAAATCCAAACCGCAATCTCAGCCAAAGAGCCAAATTCTGCTTCTTCAAAGACTCCCAAAGTTCCTTCTTCTTTTCCATATTCTCCTCTGTCCCCGACTTAATAGCCAGCACAGAACAGATCGTCATCATGATCTCCAGATAAGAAGTCATATAATGCTTCAGCTTTCTGTTCGGGATCTTCGTCACATCATAATATCCCAGCATCAGCTTTGTAACCCGCAGCTGCTGGTCGATCCTTCCGATCATTACCTGCTCATTTACAGACTGGTCCGATCTTCCAATAAAATAGCGGTAGAAATTCACATCCAGGTAATACATATTCTTTACATGAGGAAGTGGCTGGTACACGAAAATATTATCCACATAGAATGTATGCTTCGGCAGTTCAATCCACACTGACGCAGCAATTCTGTTCTGTAAATAACAGAATGCATCAGGATATACTGTCCTGTCATAAAGAACTTAACGTCCTTCCAGGTAAACACCTTATCCTTAGGAAAAGCAGTATGATAATTCATCACCTTTTTCCGCTTTGCCCTTCTTTTTCGTAGACAAAGTTGGTAACCAGCATATCAATGGTCTCCTGACCATACACAAACTTTCTCAGAGTTTCCAGAACCTTCTGGTATGCCTCTTCATTGACCCAGTCATCACTGTCCACAACCTTAAAAAACACACCTGTAGCATTTTTAAGACCTGTATTTACCGCCTGGCCATGTCCACCATTTTCCTGATGGATTGCACGACAGATCCCCGGGTATCTCCGCTCATATTCATCGGCAATTTCCGGTGTACGATCCTTCTGTGAACCATCATCTACAATAATGATCTCCACCTCATCACCACCTGTAAGCAGTGTATTGATACAATGTTCCATATAAGCTTCTGAATTATAACATGGAATCGCAATGGATAATAACTTCACGTTCTTCCTCCTTCGCTTCTCTTTCTTATTTTGCTGTTATCTACACTTCATCATTACTTAAAATAAGCCACTAAAAACCATACTGCAAAGCACCGCCGCCCCATTGGCAGCCCCATGCATCAGCACAACCATCCTGTACTTTCCAAAAGAACTGCTCTCATATCCCCAGGCAAGAAGCAGCCCAAAAACAAAACCATAAATTCCCTGGATCCAGTTCCCATGATACAGACCAAATGCAAGTGCTGATAAAAACGCAGCCGGAGTCACTCCCAGCCATCTTCTAAAGACTGCATAAATCCCTCTGCGAAATATCCCTTCTTCCACCAGAGGCGCTATAAGAAGCGTCAAAAGCAGATAAACTCCCACAGGATAATCCCCCAGTATCTCTGCTGCAGCCCCATAAGACGCCTTCATAAAATCCGGCCACGGGATCACGTACTGCACCAGGATATTCCCAGCCACAGCTGCTGCCATGGCTGCCAGAACCTTCCATCCGAAGCCTTCCGGCAAGATCCTCATTCTATTCACATTCTCTTTTTTCCGCCTTACACACATGCAGTCAGTATAGCACAGCCATCAACCTTTTGCTATCATCTTTTTTCGCTTTTCATTGCAATTATCATCATAATAATGTATCATAATGTTAAAAATATTTCCTGAAAAGTGAGGTAAGCATTATGGCAAAAAAGAGGATCGTCATGGCCATCGGCCATAAAGATATGGGAACCAATCTTCCGGAACAGAAGGAAGCCGTAAAGCGCACTGCAAAAGTGATCGCAGACTTCATCCAGGACGGCTGGCAGGTTGCCATCGTTCACAGCAACGCACCACAGGTAGGAATGATCCACACAGCAATGAATGAATTCGGCAAGCAGCACGACGGATACAGCTCCGCTCCTATGTCTGTATGCTCCGCTATGAGCCAGGGCTATATCGGCTATGACTTACAGAACGGCATCCGCGCTGAACTGATCAAACGTGGCATCTACAAGCCGGTAAGCACCGTTCTTACCCAGGTAACCGTAGATCCTTACGATGAGGCATTTTACACCCCTGTAAAAGTAGTTGGCCGTGTAATGAGCGAAGAAGAAGCAAAAGAAGAAGAGGCAAAGGGCAACCATGTAAAAGCCGTAGAAGGCGGCTTCAGACGTATCGTAGCTTCTCCTCATCCAGTTGCCATTGTTGAGATCGACGCCATCAAGGCTTTAATGGACGCAGACCAGATCGTCATCGCCTGCGGAGGCGGCGGCATCCCGGTTATGGAACAGGGATATAACTTAAGAGGCGCCAGTGCCATTATTGAAAAAGACCTGGCAACCGGCCTTTTAGCAAAAGAGATCGACGCTGACGTTATGATGATCCTTACAAGCGTTGACAATGTTACCTTAAACTTCGGAACTGATAAAGAAGAGCCGATCCATCATATGACCATTGACGAAGCAAAGGCATATATGGACCAGGGACAGTTTGAATTTGCTTCCATGCTGCCAAAGGTTTCCGCTTCTGTAAACTTCTTAGAGGCAGGAAAAGGCCGTAAGGCGATCATCACTTCTCTGGACAAGGCAGAAGAAAGTCTGACTGGCGAAGCCGGAACCACCATCGAATAAATCATCCGAATATAAAAATTGCCGCCTGCTAACGCAGGCGGTCTTTTCTAAAGTAAAAGGACCGTGGCTTTCACACCACAATCCGTTCTTTAATATATTCATTTATCTTTTCCTTAGATATATCAAGTGCAAGGGAAAGCTCTGAATTCAGATAATCTTCTGCCATGCGAAAATACCGCTCATCCAGATCCGTCACCTTTTCTTGTGCTCGATCCGGTCCTGTTTTCGCAGATACAACGCCTTGATCATACTCACCCATACACGGCAGTCGCAGGTTTTAAAGCCTCTTTATACCGTTCTTCCCTCTGTTTGTCATTTGCCACGGTCATTTCTTTGATCTGAGGGATCTCTTGGATCAGCGCCTCTGCCTCCGGTCTGGTAAGCAACAGCCTTGTAATGGTCTTCTCCGAGTCTACCGGTGTGACGATCTTTCCATCCTTCTGATTATAAGGATGAAGTTCATAATAAAGACGCCCTTTGGGCCCGACGGGATGATCAATGGTGATAATGTCTGCTACCTGGCAGACTCCACGGATGCCGTATACAATATATTGTCCTTTCTCGTACATAAAATTTTGCCTGCTTTCTTTTGTATCTGAGACTTTCCCAGATTTTCTCATGCTTCACATTCACAGTTTCCTGTTTCAGTTTAGCACGATTTTTCGGAAAATGTCAGAGCTGGCAGGCAGTTTTCTTTATTTTGTTAGTTTTAACTAATTACAATCCGGCTGCTATTGTGCACTATTTCGTTACAGTTCAGCAAAATATTCAGGCCAGTATCATATACAAAAGAGGCATGGTAAAAGGGAAAGTACCGTAGACAGAAAGACACATTCAGAAGCATATTTTGCATCCCCGTCATATTTTTCCGCAAGGATCGCTGTGGTACTTCCTGCAGGCATTCCTGCTAAGACGGTACATACACCTGTCACCAGCGCCCCATTCAAGAAGACGGCATACGACCATGGTAACAGCCGGAATTCCCAGAAGGCGCACGACACAGTAAAATAAGGTGCTTCCCTTTAACATTTTACGGATATCTGCTTCCGACAAAATACTTCCAATGACGATCATGGAAACAGGAAGAACACATTTGCTGCAGGACTGCATGGTCTGAAGCAGGAAACTTGGAACAACATCAGGAAATGGCATCAGGGCCATACCGATAACTACTGCAATGATACAGGGATGATGGACCAGTTTTTTTACAATATCCTTTGGACTTGCCACTGTAAAGCAGGAAAGACCGGCAGACCACATAAAGATTCTTAAGGGGATCAGATAAACAGAAGCATACAGTAAGCCCTGGGAACCATAGATCCCTTCCACTACCGGATTTCCCATAAATCCGGCATTGGAACAGATAGTTGCATAGCGCAGGACCATTCTCCGCCCGTTTACTTCCTTCCTATATAATACCAGTCCCAACAGATAGGAAATGATCTGGATCCCAAGAGCGATCACAAGCACCTGAAAGGCCTCTGCAAATACGTCCCTGCTGATGCCCGTCAGAAAGGCGCAGATAATATTTGCCGGAAGGAACAGGTCGATGAGCAGGTCAGACATGCCTTTTCGCCGCTCACTGTTGATGACTCCTTTTCTTGTAAGGATAAAGCCACAGATAAACAGGGCAAACATCACCAGCTGAAGGTTGATCACTGCACTAAGATTCATAAGCTTTCTCCTGGATAAACTCTTTCATCCGCGCTGTTGCCTTTCTTATGGTATCTTCTGATGCTGCAAAGGAAATACGCACTGCGTCCTTGCAGTTCTCCCCAAGACCGGAGCCCGGATCACTGCCACATGTTTTTCCTTTAAAAGCTTTGCTGCAAAGGTATCTCCGTCTACCCAAAGCGGATACATCCACCATGGCATAAAAGCGCCTTCCGGCTTCACATAGGTAATTCCGGGATCTGATCCAGTCCTTCAATCAGCACTTCCGTCTCTTTGCAAACGCATCTACCATTTTGCACACTGCCTCTTCTGTTTCCGGCAGGTCCAGTGCATTTGCAAGACCCACATGGATAAAGGTAGGACAACAGGTGCTGCAGTACTGATGTACCTTTAAGATACTTGGCAGAAGCTTTGCAGGAGCTGCCACGTAGCCTACTCTCCAGCCGGTCATTGCATAGGTCTTGGAAAAACCATTGATGATAATGGTCCTCTCCTTCATATCCGGGAAAGAGGCAATAGAATAGAATTTTCCGTCTCCATACACCAGTCTGGAATACATTTCATCAGAAAGGATCAGGAAGTTCTTCTCCTTTGCCAGCTCACATACCTGCTCTAAGCACTCTTTGCTGTAAACAGCGCCCGTTGGGTTGTTTGGATTGTTCATCACCAGAAGCTTTGTCTTGTCTGTAACAGCAGCCTTCAGATCATCCATATCGATCTGATAGTTATTTTCCTTCTTTAAAGGCACTTTTACCAGTTTTGCACCGCACATATGGACCAGATTTTCATAGGTGATAAAAGCCGGTGAAAATACGATCACCTCATCTCCCGGATCTACCACTGCCATAAAGGCATTGTTTAAGGCTTCTGCACCGCCGGTGGTGAAAATGATCTCTGTCTCCGGATCATAGGAAACCCCTGTCTCTTTTTCCAGTTTCTTTGACAGAAGTTTTCTAAGAGCCGGATAGCCTCTGTTGGAGCCATAATGGGTATAATTTTCTTCCAAGGCTTTGATCACTGCCTCTTTAATAGGAGCCGGTGTGTCAAAATCCGGTTCTCCGGCGCTTAATGCCAGCACTTTCTCCCCTTTGGCACGAAGGTCCGCTACCATATCCATCACTGTACGAATCTTGGAAAACCGTACTTCATCCAGTCGTTTTGCACCTGTTAATATATCAAACTCTTTTTCCATATCTAGGTCCCTCTTTTCCCTGATTTTGTACCCTTTACCCCTGTAAACGCTCTCTTAGGTCAGTTCATGAGCACAGCTTCCTGTCTGTCCATATTCCCAGAGATTTTCCACTGTGGTCTCGATCATATTAAAGATCGCACGGTCTGTATAAAAAGCAGTATGGGCAGTATAGATCACATCTTCTCTTGAAATAAGCTGGTCAAATACAGCGTCACCTGTACTTTCCCCTTTCAGGTCCTTACGCAGATAATTTTTTTCATCCTCGTAAACGTCCATTGCAAGGGCACCAATCTTTCCTTCTTTTAAGCCCTCTAATACAGCCTGATGATCAAAAAGTCCCCCTCTTGCCGGGTTTACAAGGACCACACCTGTGCGCATTTTACGGATGCTGTCACCATTTACCATATGGAAATTTTCTTTTGTAAAAGGACAGTGAAATACTAAGAGCGTTGACTTTTCGTAGATCTCATCCAGAGAAACATAGGTTCCCATTGCTTTCGCGTCTTCTCTTGGATAAGGGTCGTAGAGTAAAATATCCTTTGTGAAAGAGGAAAATATTTTCAGACTTTCCATGCCGATCCGGCCGGTTCCGATAATACCAATGGTCTGGTCACGCAGTTCCTGGCCGCGCAGACCTTTTAAGGTATAATCTCCTTTTTCTGTCATGTGCAACTGCTTTTTTACCTTCCGCAGCGCCATCATAGATGCCATGACGGCGTATTCCGCAATGGCATTTGGAGAATACAAAGGAACATTGCAGGCCTTGATGCCATATTTCTTTATGGCTGCCAAGTTTACATGGTCAAAACCGGCGGAACGGCAGGCGATAAATTTTACTCCTGCCTCTGCCAAAAGGGCTGCTACCTTTTCCGTGATCATGCACCTGGTCTGGATCACGATCCCTTCATAGCCTTTACAGGAGGAAACATTTTCCTCTGTTAATGTATCCGGAGTATATTCAAACTCAATTCTTCCCTTATTATACTGTTCAAATACCCTGCAGTCCTCTGCAGTAGCACACCATACCAGTACTTTCACCTTTGCTCCCGCCTTTCCAGATCCTATTTCCCAGATTGCAATTTTCAAGTGGTATTTTCCAGATTTTTCCAATTACTCCCGTGTTTTAACCGCCCAGATATGCTTCCTTCACCTGCGGGTTGGACAATAACTTATCTGCATCATCCGAAAGAACGATCTCACCCGTCTCTATTACATAGCCTCTTTTTGCCACACGAAGAGCCTGGTTTGCGTTCTGCTCTACCAGCATAATGGTGGTTCCTGACTTATTAATAGAAACAATGGTATCAAATACCTGGTCAACCAGTCTTGGTGAAAGTCCCATAGACGGCTCATCAAGGAGCAGAAGTCTTGGTCTTGACATCAGCGCGCGCCCCATAGCCAGCATCTGCTGTTCGCCGCCGGATAAGGTGCCTGCCAGCTGGTTTTTACGTTCTAACAGTCTTGGGAACATTTCAAAGATCTTGTTTAAGTCGCCTTTTACATTTTCCTTATCCTTACGGCTGTAAGCGCCTAACAGCAGATTGTCCATTACAGAAGTTCTTGGAAATACACGTCTGCCTTCCGGAACCATGGTCATACCGTTTCTTACGATCTCCATGGTTCCGTTTCCGTGGACTGCCTGGCCTTCAAAGCTGATCTGGCCTGTAGACGGGATCTGGCCCATAATAGCCGTCAAAAGAGAGGTCTTTCCTGCGCCATTTGCCCCGATCAGGGAGACCAGCTCTCCTTCTTCTACTGTAAGACTTATATTTTTAATAGCATGGATCTTGCCATAATATACATTCAGGTCTTTTACATCAAGCATCGCCATTTGCAGATGCCCCCTTTCCCAGATAAGACTCAATCACAACAGGATCATTTTTACATCCTGTGGCAGTCCTTCTGCGATCTTCTGTCCGTGGTCAAATACTACCACCCGGTCTGCAATATTCATGACCATACGCATGGCATGTTCAATGAGGATAATGGAATATTTCTCTGCTTTCAGGCGATTGATGATCTCCACCAGCTCATCCTTTTCATGTGGGTTCATGCCTGCTGCCGCTCATCAAGTAGGATCAGGCTTGGCTCTGTTGCCAGGACTCTGGCGATCTCCAGTCGGCGCTGCATGCCGTATGGAAGATTTTAGCCAGCCAGTCTTTTTATCATAAATACCTACGTATTCCAGACATTTCTTAATGTATTCCTGGTTTTCCGCCTCTTCTTTTTAAGTCTTGGACTTCCTATTAAAGAGTCCCAGATACCAGTCTTTCTTCTGCAGTGACGGGCAATAATGATATTTTCCGCTACTGTCATATTTCCAAAAGACGGATATTCTGGAAAGTACGGGCCATGCCAAGGCGGGTAATAGCTTCCGGCTGCATTTTTCTATGCTTTTGCCCTTGAAAATGATCTGGCCTCTGGTTGCAGGGGAAATTCCTGTAAGTACATTATAAAATGTAGTCTTGCCTGAACCGTTTGGTCCGATGATGGCTACGATCTCGCCTTCATCAATGGAAAATCAATATCACTGTTGGCGTGAAGTCCGCCGAATATTTTCGTTACTTTTGTCTCAAGCAGCATATCCATCACCCCTCTTCCACTTCTGCTGTTTCCTTTTTAGTCACGCCCCAGATGCCCTGCGGTCTGAAACGCATCATAAATACAAGAAGGAAGCCGTAAAGGATCATCCATGGGTCAAATGGAAGTCCTGCAATGTCTTTACGGAATGGAATAACTCAGGAAGAATGGTAAGAAGGATACCTCCTAAGATCATACCTTTGATGCTTCTGCGTCCACCGATAACTACCATAGTAAGAATGGAAATGGACTTGGTAGAGTTTAAAAGCTCCGGGCTGACCATGCTTGCAAACACTGCCTGAAAACTTCCTGCAATGCTGCAGATCACTGCTGAGATCACCATGGCAAGTACCTTGTAATACTTAGTGTTAATACCCATGGCAACAGCTGCGATCTCATCTTCCCTGATGGCTGAAAAAGCATAGCCGATCCTGGAATGTTCTGTTTTCCATGCGAAAAATGCTACTGCTGCTACGATCAAGAACAGGATCAGGATGTAACCGCCTTTGCTGGAAGCTGCCAGCTTGGTGATCTTAATACCAAAGATCTCCGGGGATTTAAGTCCCGGTATACCGGCTGTTCCACCTAAAGCTGCTGTATTAATGGCAATGAAACGTAAGATCTCGCAAAATGCATAGGTGATAACGATCAAAAACTGTCCCTTTACGAAGGGAAGCCATTGCCAGTGGAATAGATACAAGAGCTGCCAGAAGAAGTCCCACAGGAATGGTGATCCAGAAACTGATGTTGGTATATTTTAATAATACGGCTGTTGTATAAGCGCCAATGCCATAAAATGCTGCATGGCCTAAGGAAGTCTGGCCTAAATAGCCGGATACAAAGTTTAATCCTAATGCCAGGATGGCTGCAATCAGACAGTTAACTGCCACATGCTGAAAATAAGTAGGGATCCAGGCGCTTCCACCATGGAAATTGTCAATATAACAGATCAGTAAGACCAGAACTGCTGCTCCAAGGAAGGCAGTCTGTCCGTTTTTTCCGAAAAACGTTCTTTTCATATGCTGCCTCCTTAAACTTTCTCTTCAAATTTATATCCCATAAGTCCTGAAGGCTTAATGAGAAGTACCAGGATCATTACCGCAAATCCAATGGCATCCTTATAACCAGTGGAAATAAAGCCTGCTGTCAGGTTTTCTACAATTCCAAGGATAATACCGCCTACCAGGGAGCCTGTGATGCTTCCGATTCCTCCAAGGATGGCACAGGACCAGCCTTTAAGACCTGCTAAAGCACCCATGGTTGGGTTAATGGCGTAGATGGTACCAATAAAGAAACCGGCTGCTCAAGGGCACCGCTGATCGCAAAGGTAACTTTGATCAGCTTTTCTGCATTAACACCCATAAGGCCTAAGGTCTGCATATCCTGGGAAGCAGCCAACATAGCCTTTCCTGTAAGAGTATGCTTGATAAACAGCTCCAGACATACCATGATGATAATGGTTCCAATGAGGATATATAAATGAAGGGAGCTGATGGTTAATGGCTGACCTGAAATAGTACAGATGGTGATCAGTTTCTGGTCTACCAGCTGTGGATACGCTTTGGGGTTGACTGTAAATACAGCGTTGGCAGTATAGCGCAGGATCGTGGAAATACCTAAAGCGGTAATAAATCCGGTTGCTGCCAGAACCCCTTTCTTTCTTAATGGCTTATAGCCAAACTGGTCTACTGCCATTGCGATCAGTGCTCCAGCTGCCATGGAAATGAGAAGCGCAGGGATCAGCGGAAGTCCCAGATAAGTTGTTACAAAATAACCTGTATATGCACCCAGCATATAGATCTCACCGTGGGTCCAGTTAATGACTCCTACAATTCCAAATACCGTTGTCCAGCCTATGGCGATCAGGGAGTAGATACCTCCCTGTGCCAGACCATTTATAACCTGCTGCAAAAATACCAACATATTGTCACCACCTGTACTGTTTTGATCTATTTTCCTGAAGAATTACTCTTCATATAATACATACTTTCCGTCTTTTACAGTCAGTGTCAGGTAATCTCTTACCCAGTCACCGTTGTCATCAAAGGTAACGGTACCGGTAACGCCTTCATACTCAGTTGCCTTTAATGCTTCTGCAAGAGTCTGTCTTGTAAGTTCACCGCCGTTTTCCTTCATGGCTCTTTCTGCTGCATCTGCCAGTACATACATCTGGTCATAAGCTAATGCTGCAAATCCGTCCGGAACTTCACCGCTGTACTTTTCGCCGTACTTGGTTACGAATTCCTGTCCCTTTTCATCTGCGCCTGCTGCTACGAATACGCCGCTGCAAAGAAGACCTTCAGAAGCATCTCCTGCGATGTCGATGACATTCTGGCTGTAAAGTCCAGGCTGTCCCATGATCGGTGCTTCAATTCCCATCTGTCTTGCCTGCTTGATGATCAGTGCTCCGTCTGTTGTAGTTCCGCAAAGAGCGATACAGTCAGGATCAAGGCTCTTTACAGTAGTAAGGATCGCTGCGAAATCCTGGTCAGTTGCCTGATACGGTACGGAGTCAAGAACCTGTCCGCCGTTTGCTTCAAACTGTGCATTGAAGCTGTCCTTTAAACCAGAGCCGTAATCGTTGTTGCAGTAAAGGGTAACTGCTTTGGTCTTGCCCATTTTTGTAAACTGGTTTGCGATCTGAGGACCAACTGCCGCATCCTGAACCGCCATACGGAAGAAATAATCACTGATGCCTGTTAAAGATTTTGCACTGGAGCTTACTACCAACTGAGGCATCTCTGCATCCCTGTAATAGGAAGCATGGCTGCTGTACAGGAGGTAAGGCAGGAACCGCCGATTGCCAGAATGGAGTCATCATCTGCAAACTTCTGTGCTCCGTTGGCTGCTGTAGAAGCATCACCGCCGTCATCGTATGTTTCCAGCTCTAACTTGGCTCCCAACACACCGCCAGCTGCGTTGATCTCTTCCATTGCCAGCTCATAACCTTTTTCCTGCTTGGTACCATAAGCACCGTTATCACCGGAAAGAGGAGCTACCAGACCGAATTTAATGGTATCCACCGCTGCCTTTACATCAGATGTGTCCGCTGCAGTAGTGCCGCTTTCTGAAGAAGCTGCTGCTTCAGTTTTGCTTTCCGCTGCTGTAGAAGGTGCGGAAGAAGAGGAAGAACACCCGGAAACTGTCATTGCTGCAACTGCAGCCATCATTGCATACACATAACCTTTTTTCATAATCATTTCCTCCTTGCCCAGAGCCTTGAAAACAAATGATAACTACCGCTCCCGGCGGTCCGCCGGAAGATTTCAGGTAAAAAAGAGGAAACTCAGACTATTGTTCTGAATTTCCTCTTTGAAATCATTATGCCTTTTCGGCTCCGTTTGCTTATTTATTTTGATGTGTCGAATGATACACCAGTTTTTAGGTGATGTCAAGTTTTTACTAAAGTTTTGGTAAAAATTCGTTTCACCCTCTGAAATATTTTGTAGCCCCTATGGATCAATAAGTAAAATAATCATGGATCAGAATGGCTAAAGACATGTATACACGCATGTAATAATCCGTAAAATTAATGCCGCAGAGAGCGGAAATATTCTGCAGCCGCTTCATCAGTGTATGGCGGTGGATGTACAGATGTTCCGCTGTTTTCGTAGCATTGCAGTTGTGTGCCAGATAGATACGGATGGTATGTACATAGCCTGTGTGATTATACCGGTCATGGTCCAAGAGTTTCTGTAATGCCTGGTTTCCCAATACAATAGAATACTCATTTTGATGAAGCGTCCCAAGAAGTTCCACTAAAAGTCGGTTATCAAAGGTACAGATCCCCGTTTTGCCCCGATCCGGTCCAGCAAACAGATATGATCGTAGGCTTCTTTTACGCAGTCAGGCAGATCCCTGCTTTCTTTTAAAGGCTGGGCACCTACATAAAGTTGATCTCTTCATTTTCCGAAAGAAAGGTAAGGAAAATGCTGAAATCATACATGGCATCTGTAAATGCTTCTCCATCGGAAAAGGGCGCCAGAAACATACCGGTTCCATCTGGCAAGGTCTCACCAATACAGGTTTTGACATAGAAGAAAGAAAGAGCCTACTTTTCCCATTCCTGCCGGAGACTTTCTCCCGGCTCCTGTAAGGCAGATGAGAAAAAGATATACCTGCTGTTCTTTTTCAAATAGTTTTTTCACTGATATTTAAGTGCAATGCGCAGTGTGTCCAGTCCCTGGACCAGCTTTCTGGAAATAAGATTGTTTTCCGTGATCTGATCCATAAGCACATGAAGGATCTCTGAAAATGACAGCCGTTCCGGCAGCTCCAGCACCGCAGCCCTTCTTTGTTTGCGTCTTCTATAATGTATTCCGGTATCTGATCGATATAATAGCCCGGCTGGATCGCCAGACCGCTGACCCCTCTTTTCAGCTGGTGGATCAGGTCCTTATGAAGAGACTGATCCTCCAGGCCATACCCGGTAGACACCACTAACTCACCCTCATTTAAAGATCTGGGAGTGTCCAGTATTTCCATTACATTGACCCATAAAATAGGGTTTGAAACATTTAAAACGCCTGCTACCAGCCTGACTCCGCCGAAGATCTGCCGGTCCACCAGGTCTTTTACAAGAAATGCCATAGTGTGCTCCTTTCCGGATACCTGCAAGTTGAAATGTGTTCATGTGAAAACAGCAAGATATACAATATGTCCATTATTATACGCATTTGGTGTACAGTTTGCAACTTGTTTTAGAACTAACTTTTCGCTAGACTATTGGCAAATGAGGTTGATCGGCCAGTTCTGGTCATTGTTTTCAGAAGATTTTTCCGGTAGGAGGTAATGTATATGAGCAAAAAAATTTTAATCACAGAAGCTGTAGACCCTGCAGGCATTACTCTGCTTCAGGACCATGGATACCAGGTGGTCATGGGCACCGGATATGACGAAGAGACCCTTATGAGAGAGGCACATGACGCAGACGGCGTTCTTACAAGAAATGGTCATTTTACAGAACGTGTTTTAAATTCCTGCCCGAAGCTGCAGGTCATCGGCATGCATGGTGCCGGTGTAGACTGTATTGATGTAGAAGCTGCCGAACGGCTGGGCATCCAGGTAACAAACGCAGCTGACGCCAACAGCGGTTCTGTTGCAGAATTTACCCTTGGACTGATCTTAAGCCTTGCAAAGAAGCTTCCACAAAGCCGTGACGGCTTACGCAAAGAAGGCTGGAGCATCCGCCCACAGATCTCTACCTTTGATCTGGAAGGAAAGACCTTAGGGGTACTTGGAATGGGACGGATCGGCACTGCAGTTGCCAGAAAAGCTTCCTATGGCTTTGGAATGAAAGTGTTAGGATACCGCAGAAACCTTCCAGGAGATATCTGCGCGGACTATGGCATTCTTACAAGTGATCTGGACAAAGTGATCCGGAATTCCGATTTTCTTTCTATTCATCTGCCATATACAAAAGATACCTTCCATCTGGTAAGCCGTGAAAAGCTGGAACTTATGAAATCAGATGCGTATCTTTTAAACCTTGGTCGTGGTGAATTAGTCGACCAGGCTGCTTTAAGGGAACTGCTGCTTTCCAACCGTCTGGCAGGCGCTGCACTGGACGTATTTGAAGGTGAGATCCCAGATGCAGACGACCCGCTGCTGCACATGGATCAGGTAATTGCAACGCCACATATTGCAGGTTTAAGCAAGCAGGCTATGGAACGGCTGTCTTATCAGGCCGCTCTGGGCATTACAGAGGTGTTAGAAGGCCGCAAAGTGACTTATCCGGTCAATCATCCGGAGAAGTATGCAAGTGACGTTTCTGTGGCATAATTTTCTCAAACCATTAACCGACAAACCGCCTGCTGCAGGCAGCCACGGGCAAAACGCAGGATTTGTAAACGTGCATTACAACAACAGCAAAGCACAAAAGCACATGAAAACAGGCATTTAAAACCTGCTTCCATGTGCTTTTCTTTCGTTTAAAGAACCTGTCACCGCAGTTTTTCTTCCACTGCACGTCTGCACAAGTGAACCCGCGCCTGGCGCGGGTCCTCTCACTTGTTTTATCGTCAGCATACAAACCCCGTTGCTTCGGCGGGGCTTATATTTATACACCTTTATGCATTCTTCACAGTTGCAATATCCACCAGTGTCAGCTCTTTTGCACGGTTCTCAAGGCTTGTTACAAGAGCTCTTGCTGTGTCAAGGGCTGTAAGTACATTTACACCTGTCTCAATGGCATTACGGCGGATCACAAAGCCGTCATGGCTTCTTTCTGCGCCCTGTGCCGGGATATCGATGATCAGGTCGATCTGATGTCCTAATACCAGGTCAAGGATATTCGGGGACTCCTGCTCCAGTTTGCGGATCTCAAAGGCCTTTACTCCATGCTCATTTAAGGTTCTTGCAGTTCCCTTGGTAGCAAAGATCTGGTAGCCTACATTTGCAAATCTGCGGGCAATATCCACTGCCTCTTCCTGCTCATTCTTTCTGATGGTCATGATCATCTTCTTGTACTTCGGCAGACGGATGCCAGCGCCCTCAAATGCCTTGTAAAGAGCCTCGTTAAAGGTCTTAGCGATACCAAGGCACTCACCGGTAGACTTCATCTCCGGTCCAAGGCTGATATCTGCGCCGCGGATCTTCAAAGGAGAATACAGGCATCTTAACAGCGATATAATCAGCTGCCGCTGCAGACCTGGATTGTAACCCAGTTCCTTAATGGTATGGCCGCAAATGATCTGGGTTGCCAGCGGAACGATCGGGATACCGGTTACCTTGCTGATATATGGTACGGTACGGGAAGAACGTGGGTTTACCTCGATGATGTATACGTCATCCCCGTCTACGATAAACTGGATATTGATCATTCCCTTTACATGAAGGGCCTTAGCCAGTTTTTCTGTGTATTCCACAATGGTGTCAACATTATGCTGTGTAATATCCTGTGCCGGATATACGGAAATACTGTCTCCGGAGTGGATACCGGTACGCTCAATATGCTGCATGATACCAGGGATCAGGATGTCGGTTCCGTCGCAGATGGCGTCTACCTCAATCTCCTTACCCATAATGTACTTATCTACCAGGATCGGATGCTCCTGGGCGATCTGGTTGATGATGCCGATAAATTCGTCAATATCTTCATCACAAATAGCGATCTGCATGCCCTGTCCACCCAGTACATAGGAAGGACGTACTAAAACAGGATAGCCAAGGTCATTTGCAGCCTTCTTTGCCTCTTCAGCGGTAAATACAGTGTGTCCTGCAGGTCTCGGGATATGGCACTGCTCCAGGATCTCATCAAAGCGCTCTCTGTCCTCTGCTGCGTCTACATCTTCTGCTGCTGTACCAAGGATAGGCACACCCATTTTCATCAGAGCTTCAGTCAGCTTGATCGCAGTCTGCCCACCAAACTGTACTACTGCTCCGTCTGGCTTTTCAATATCTACAATGCTCTCTACATCTTCTGGTGTTAAAGGCTCGAAATACAGCTTATCTGCAATATCGAAGTCTGTACTTACAGTCTCCGGGTTATTGTTGATGATAATGGTCTCATATCCTTCTTTGCTGAAGGCCCAGGTACTGTGTACGGAGCAGAAGTCAAACTCGATTCCCTGTCCAATACGGATCGGGCCGGAACCAAGAACCAGGACTTTCTTTCTTCCTTCTGTCTTTCAGCCTCATTGAAGCTTCCAAAACAGGAGTAATAATATGGTGTCTCTGCAGCAAACTCAGCTGCACAGGTATCAACCATTTTGTATGCAGCGCGGATGCCATTGTCATAACGCTGCTTCTTGATCTCTTCCTGAGGAATACCGGTAAGACGGGAAATTACATTATCAGGGAACTCAATGCGTTTTGCTTCTGCAAGGAGCTCTGTAGTAAGCTCTTTCTTTCCTTCTCCTACTGCCTTTAATTCTTTCTCCATTTCTACCAGGATAGCCAGCTTGTCAATAAACCAGATATCGATACGGGTGATCTCATGGATCAGCTCATATGGGAAGCCGCGGCGCAGAGCCTCTGCAATTCTCCAGATACGCATATCGTCTACGATCTCCAGCTCTTTTACCAGTCCTGTATAGGAAAGTCCGGTAAAGTCATAGGACATCAGGCAGTCTACATGCTGCTCCAGGGAACGGATGGCCTTCATCAGGGCGCCCTCAAAGTTGGTGCAGATACTCATGACCTCACCAGTTGCCTTCATCTGGGTTCCTAAGGCTCTCTTGGCGCTTATAAACTTATCGAATGGAAGTCTAGGCATTTTAACAACACAGTAGTCAAGCATTGGCTCAAAACTTGCATATGTTTTCTTTGTTACTGCATTTTGATCTCATCCAGAGTATATCCTAAAGCGATCTTTGCAGCTACTTTTGCGATCGGATATCCAGTTGCCTTAGATGCCAGTGCGGAAGAACGGCTGACACGAGGGTTTACCTCAATAACGCAGTATTCAAAGCTGTCTGGATTCAATGCATACTGTACGTTGCAGCCGGTGATACCCAGTTCGTTGATGATATTTAATGCAGAAGTACGCAGCATCTGGTACTCTTTATCCCCTAATGTCTGGGAAGGAGCCACAACGATACTGTCACCTGTATGAACGCCAACCGGGTCCAGGTTTTCCATGTTGCAGACGGTGATCACGTTTCCTGCACCGTCACGCATTACTTCGTATTCGATCTCTTTCCAGCCTGCGATGCAGCGCTCTACTAAAACCTGTCCTACACGGGATAAACGGAGACCATTTTCCAGGATCTCAGCACACTGCTCCGGATTCTGTGCAATACCGCCGCCGGAACCGCCCAGTGTATAAGCAGGACGAAGAACTACCGGGTAACCGATCTGTGCTGCTACTTCCAGACCATGTTTTACATCTTCTACAATGTCAGAAGGTGCGGCTCACCGATCTTTCCATGGTCTCCTTGAACATCTCACGGTCTTCTGCTTTTAATGGTAAGAGCAGTGGTACCGATGAGGCGCACATTGTGCTTCTCTAAGAATCCTGCGTCTTCCAGTTCCATTGCAAGGTTTAATCCGGCCTGTCCGCCAAGGGTTGGCAGAATGCTGTCCGGCTTTTCTTTTAAGATCAGCTGTTCTACTACTTCTACGGTTAATGGCTCAATGTATACACGGTCTGCAATGTCCTTGTCGGTCATGATGGTAGCCGGGTTGGAGTTTAAAAGGACAACTTCGATCCCTTCTTCTTTTAAAGAACGGCAGGCCTGTGTACCTGCATAGTCAAATTCTGCTGCCTGTCCGATTACGATCGGGCCGGAGCCTAAAACCAGTACTTTTAATTTCAGGATTCTTTGGCATCAGTCATTTACCTCCATCATTTTAAGGAAACGGTCAAATAAGTATCCGGAGTCCTGTGGTCCAGGGCATGCTTCCGGGTGATACTGTACCGTGAAAATGTTCTTTCCTGTGTATTTTAAACCTTCGTTGGTTCCGTCATTTACATTGACAAATGCAGGAACTGCGATCTCAGGCTTTACAGTGTTGGTATCTACTGCGTAACCATGGTTCTGGGAAGAAATGTAAACTCTTCCGGTCTCCAGATCTTTACAGGATGATTTCCGCCTCTGTGGCCGTATTTTAATTTGTAGGTATCCATACCGTTTGCCAGTGCCATTAACTGATGTCCCAGGCAGATTGCAAAGATCGGTACATTGGAGTCATACATTTTTTGATCTCTTTGATGATCTCAACATTTTCCTTTGGATCACCAGGGCCATTGGAAAGCATGATGCCGTCCGGATTTGCTGCCAGCACTTCTTCTGCAGGTGTATCTGCCGGATATACGGTAACTTCGCAGCCTCTTTCATTTAAGGAACGGGCAATGTTCTTCTTTGCGCCGAAATCCATTAAAGCTACTTTCTTTCCATTTCCTGGAAGAACGTATTTTCTTTGGTTGTAGTAGCCATAACAACACCGGCTACTGTATAGGCTTTCATACGGCTGATAGGCTCAGACAGGTCTGAATACTCTTTTGTCGTGATCATACCGTTCATTGTACCTTTTTCTCTTAATAACTTTGTGAGGGCTCTTGTATCGATACCACAGATACCAGGAATATCATTTTCTTCTAAGAAATTCTGAATTGTGTCTTCGCAACGGAAGTTGCTTGGGATCCTTGATAATTCTCTTACAATATAACCATCTGGGCCAGGGCTTTAAAGACTCCATATCCTGACGACAGATTCCATAATTACCGATCAGAGGATAGGTCATAACAACGGCCTGTCCTGCGTATGACGGATCAGTTAATACTTCCAGATAACCGGTCATAGATGTGTTAAAACGATCTCGCTGATCACTTCACGCTGGGAACCAATACTGGTACCAGTGAACACAGTGCCGTCTTCCAATATAAGGTATGCTTTCATAGGGGAATACCTGTCCTTTCTTATGTTGTGTAGGGGAGATTTACAAGCAAGCTTGACATCCGATTGCGCTTCCAAATGTGCGCTGCTATAGACCTCAGCCCAAATTGATAGCATTATAATATACCTTGCATAAATTTTCAATGGATTTGAAGACTAAATTTTTGCCTTATACTAATCTTTTGGCATCAAACTTGCTAGGCAGATTTATGGAAAAGAGCGGGGCCAATCGGCCCTCCATGTTTAAACCGTTTTTCAGATAATTTTTATTCTTCATCCTGAGAAATGGTTTCTGCCTCTTCTGAAGAAGTATCCTCTGTGGTTTCATCTGCGTCCAGAACTTCCGGTGCATCTTCTTCCTCATCCTCTTTTGAATCTGCATCTTCTGTTTCTTCAGGATCCTCCTCTTCTGCAGATTTATCCTCTTCGTCAGAGTTTTCCTCTTCTTTTACATCTTCTGCTGCATCGGATCTATCTTCATTGGACTTATCTTCAAGCTCATTTTCAGACTTATCCTCAGCCTCTTCTTTGTCTTCTGTCTCAGGATCTTCTGCCGGGATCACAGTCTCTGTTTCCTTTTTCTCCTGGCTGTTTTCCTGCTCATCTTCTTTCACTTTTGACAAAAGTTCTGCAGCAACTTCTTCCTCTGTCTTTTCGTCTTCCTCATCAAATTCGCTGTTTACGGTCTCAAAGCCCTGGAACTTCTTGTTCAGTTTCTCAAGAGTATCCAGTTCCAGCTCCTCAAGTTCTGCCTCTGTTACGTCCAGAGTACCCCAGCTTGCAGAAGAATTATACTGAACTGCATAAATAGTTCCTGAAAGCTTCGGAGCTCCTTTGATAGTCAGAGTGAACTCTCCTGAAACAGTTCCTGATGAAGTACGTCCATAGGAAGAACTTAAAGCTGCATTTCCCTCTGTAGCGTCAACCGTAACTGTAAAATCACCATTTAATTCAGACTTGCCCTTTGTTCCTGCAAACTGAAGCTGTGCTTCTTTCTCTGCAAGGACTTCTACATCACCTTCCATTGTGCTGCCAGCTGCGCCTGTTCCATATACATAGAACTTGCCTGATGATAGAGTGATATAGCAGGTGTTATCTTCTCCCTTTGCCTGCGCTGTTCCAGATGCAGACCCGGCATAAATGTCTTTTGTAGAAGAGCAGGTTACATTTTCTCCTGCTGTGAAATTATAGCCGTTTGCATAAGTGGTTGCATTCCAGCTGACATCGGATATGGTCAGGTCACCATTTAAGTTTAATGGCTTGGTTGACTTGATCAGATAAGGGCCTTTTTCACCTGACTGGATAGAAATAGAAGCTTCCGGCATTGTCACTTCGTCTGTAAGCTCTACATCATCATTTAAAATAAGTGTATCACCGTCCTGTGCTGCAGCCAGGGCCTTTTCAAAGCTTGTATAAGCCTGATCCCCGATCACAACTGCATCTTCCACTGGTTTCTTGCTGTATACAAACTGGATCTTGGAAGTTTTCAGCCAGGTTTCACCGTCATCTGTGGTCGTTGCTGCCCAGAGATATTTAGAGCCGCCCTTTTCGTTATCAAATAAAACAGACACGGGTCCTTCGTATTTTGTCCAGGTATCCTTATCCGGTTTTACAGTAGAGGAAGTATCTGTTATGTAATAATAGATCTCTGTGCCTTCTGCCAGGCAGCTGATGGTTGCCACCGGCTTCTCCTCATATTCATAGGTTCCATATCTTGTACTGGAAGTTCCCTTTACCGGGTCTACTGTAAATACAGGAGTTGCGCTGATTGCCTTTTTAATAGCTGCCCCCACAGCAGAAAGTACTTCCTTCTTGCCTTCTTCCTCATACTGCGACAGTATTTCAATATCTGCTGACTGCTCATAATATACATGCGCCAGCAGCTCTGTAAGGAATTCACTGTATTTTTCCTGTGATGCCTCATCTAACTGAATTGATGAGATATAACCGGAATAATTTACATCAACAGATGCTGTAATTCCATCCACTTCTGCTGAATAACTTCCACGCTCTAATACAGCCGGTCCTTTCTTCATAAAGCAGCACCATACAGTCACTACCTTGCTGCGGTTTCCTTCTTCATCAAAGGCTGCAAAACGTACTTCTTTGAATTCCGGAGTATTGCTGTAAAATGATACAGAATTGGTTTCCGCCTTTGTACTGGAGACATCCGGATCTGTTCCATCCTCTGTGTAGCGGACAGTTGTATTCTCTGCCTTATCAATGCTCATATAAATCGTAGAACTTGGGCTGCTGTAAAATCCATATCTGCTGGTGATCTTTGGAGCGAGAACTTCTTCATCACTTGACTCTACCGGCTCACCCTGAAGTGCCTGGATCGCAGCATATTTCATCACATCTGTGGAAATAGTCGCACGGCTTACTGCGTCTGCAGCATATTCATCGCCTCCACCTGGGGTGGTCTTTGCATTGATCAGATCAGACAGGTCTTTGCCGGCAAATTTCGTTGAAATGCCTGTAAAGCTGCTGCTGCTTGGGAAAAGGTAACCCCAGTATACTTCATCCTGAAGAGCTACCGGTACAGTTCCGTTATCAACGATCTTGGCTATTTTTCCGTTTACAACGGTAATACGGATCTTGCCTTCATATGGTTTATTGGTCTTGGATGTGATCATTCCACTTGCTTCATAGACTTTTATACCTTTTTCCTGTACTTCCGGAATCTGGATAAAGGAAAGTTCTTTTTCTGTCACATCAGATGCCTGACCATCTTTTACTGCCACTGCCTTTAATATCATAGTGCCCGTTGCATTTTCCGCTGCTGAAACGGAAACAGCTGTTTCTGCTCCGGTTCCTTCTGCAACAAATGCCTGGGAGTTTCCTGCCGGATCACTTCCATCTGTTGTATAACGGATCTGTGTGCCTTCCGGTGCTGTGATCAGCAGGTCTGCCGGCTCTGCTGCGCTGAAAACAAAACGGGTCCTCTGATCTGCAGTTTTTATAGCAGGTGCATCTGGCTTTTCTGTTGGATCTTCACTTTGAAGCGCTTTCTTTACAGCTGCCTTAATAGCGTTGGAAGAGATCGTTGCTCCTGATACAGCTTCGACCTGATCTACTTCTTCTATTGTCTTTGCTCCCTCTTCACCGCCAAATTCTTCAAATAACTCCAGAGCATCTTCCCAGAATGATGAATTTCTTTTTCCCGGCTCAGTTCCGTCATCTTCTACGGAAATGATATTTCCATCTTTATCTACAGTTACTTTAACCTTAACCTGATAAGTGCCGCTTACACTTCCATATTCATTGCTTGCTACCTCTGCTTCTCCTGTCAGGATCTTTGTTTCTTCTGGCTTATCATCTGGTTTGTCTGTGTTACCGGAGTCATCTTTTCCGGAGTCTCCGCCATTTCCAGTATCATCTTTTCCAGAGTCATCCTTGCCGGTATCATCTTTTCCAGAATCATCCTTGCCGGTGTCATCTTTTCCAGAATCATCCTTGCCAGAATCATCTTTGCCAGTGTCATCCTTGCCGGTGTCATCCTTGCCAGTGTCATCCTTACCGGAATTACTGCTATTGCCTGAGTTATCTGAGCTGCCAGAGTTTCCTGAACTGCTGGAACTACTATGGCTACTTCCGCCGCCTGATCCTGAAGATCTGGTTACCGTCGTGGTTGATTTCTGGATCGTAGTAAAGTCAGACTCGCTGCGGGTCTTAACATTTCCATTTTCATCTACCCACTGTCCCTGATCATTTACAGAAAATCCATCCGGTGTAACTGTGTTTACATACAGAACTCCTGCATCTTCATTTTCTGAGAAGTAATAACATTTGCCATCGATCCACTTCCAGCCGGTGACCATGGTTCCTTCTGTCTTTTCACCTGACTTGTTATTGAAGAAATACCATTTTCCCTGCTCATCCTGATACCAGCCGGTATGCATCTTTCCTTCTGTTTTTCCCTGCTGGGTCTCAAAATAATACCGGTATCCGTTGATCTGTTTCCAGCCAGTGACCATTTTCCCGTCTGATGGATCCATATAGTACCATCCAGAAGATGTAAGGACCCAGCCTGCATATGCGTTCTGCTCAGGATCACAGAATCTCCACGCTCCATCTTCCTGTTTCCAGTCTCCTGGTGTCAGGGTGCGCCATAACCTGCCAGGCTTGTCTGAGCTGCCAATGCCGCGGATACGATCAGTACAGCTGTCTGTTTTTCAGATTTTTCCTCATATGATTCCTCCAAATACAGGGCTTCCGGAATTTTTTCCAAAAGCCCTGTATAAAATTACTTCTTTTATCGCAGTTTGATTATTCGCCATCTTTAGAAAGAGTTTCTGTCTCTTCTACAGCGGTGCCTTCTGTGGACTCTCCTACTTCCGGAACCTCAGGTGCATCTTCCTTATCATCAGAAGCTGCATCTTCTGTAGAATCCTCAGTTTCTTCAGACTTATCCTCTTCTGCTACATCCTCTGCAGGATCCTCAGTTTCCTCGGACTTGTCTTCTGCTTCCTCAGTATCTTCCTTCTCTTCGGTATCCTGATCATCTGCTGCGTCAGCATCCTCATTTTCTTCATCAGAAGAAGGATCATCTGCCTTTTCTTCCTCTTTACTTCATTTTCAGGATCTTTCGGATCAGAAACCCTGAGTCAGAAACTTCTTCTGCCTTGTCAGCTGCAGGAACTTCTTCTGCTTCCTTTCTTCTGTGTCGAAGTTAAAGCTGATGACGATCTCTCTTCCGTCTGCAAAGATTACTGTAAATGTATCATCTACAACAGTTGCTTCGTTCTCCAGTTCGTTGCCTTCTTCATCTACAACAACTACTGTAAATTCATTCCAGTCTTTCTCGTACTTAGGATCCAGAGCTACATCCAGGATCTCAAGGCTTCCCAGTGCATCTAACTCATCTGCATCTACTTCTACGGTCTTTACAACTTCTTCGTTCTTGTAGAACTTAACTTCTGCAGGAGCAGCGGAAATATTGATTGCTGCCAGCTGTGTATCAATATCTGCACCCAGAGCATTTGCTACTGCCTTCTTTACTGCTGTAAGTGAATATGTAGCACCACTCTTGATATCTACATCCACATCACTGATCGTATCCTTGGTTGCACCCTTAAAGATATCAAATTTTTCTTTGCTCTTCCAGAATGAATCATTTCCATCTGTGTCTGTATCATTATCTTCTACAGATACAACTTCGCCTCTGGAATTTACAGTTACTTTTACTTTGCAGTATACCAAAGTCTTCTACTTCTGCGCTGGCTTCAATTTCCACATCTGGTCCATAATCTTTGCCAACATCTGTTGCTTCTACATCCGATATCCATTAGCCTTGATCTCCAGTTTGTAATTGTCCTCTGCTCCCTCTGCAAATACTGCTGAAGGTTTTCCATGAGTACCTGCCTTTACATCAAAATTGATAGATCCATCTTCATTGATAAGCTCTGTTCCCTTGACTCCTGCTACTGTATTTCCATCCACAATAACAGTGGAAACAGCATTACGGTAAGCATCTAATTCATCTTCGTCTATTACGATCTTATTTCCTTTGATCGTAACGCTCTCAACGGAACTGGATAATACAAAATCTTTCTCAAAGGATGCATACTTACCGCTTTGGTCGCTTACATTTAAAGTATAGCTTCCTGCTGCTATGCCGTCTGTCCAGGTGATCGTATCATTATCTACCTTAAATTCAGAGACCTCTTCACCATTAGCATCTGTTACAACATATTCCGGAACATAACCCTCAGGAAGAGTTTCCAGTCCATTGATCTTTGCTTCCTTGCTGCTTGCCTTAACCTCCGGCACTTCAATAACCGGTTCAAATTTTACCGGTACATATACCTTTCTTCAAATGAAATCTCTATCATACCTTCGTTGGTATAATAAGTAGCACCCGTAAGATGCTTGCCCATCATGGACTTATAATGATCCGGTGCTAACGGGCAGCCGTGAACGGTTTCTGTAAATCCACTTGCCCAGGCAATATTTGTCTTGCGCCAGATATTTTCCAGATGACGCATACCATAGTCACTGCCTTCTTCTGTATGCAGTACTACTCCATATACGGTTGTACTATCCTCAGATAAAGAATCCGGAAGTCCTGACATAGATAACTGATAATCACCATATGAGCTGTCTGTTAATAAGCGGGCAGTTACATTATCCGCATCTTCTTTTGCACCCTTTACTTCGCTGAAAGTCAGTTCACCATCGGAAACTGTCAGTTCTTTATAATAGGAAGGAGTTTCACTTAATTCATAATAAGCAAAGTTTTCATTCTCAAATAAAGCATCTTTTCCTGTATAAGTTGTAGTATTGGTCTGTCCACGATTTGTTACAGTGATCGTTACAGAGTCCTCATCTGTTACTTCTTAAGACCTGCAAGTTCTGCAGCATCTGATACTTTTACAGGGAATGTAATACCGCTTATATCACTTCCATCTGAATTTACATGATAAGAACCGCCAACCAGGCTTCCCGTTCTAGGTTTAGCATGAGTTGCAGAAGAAACGGCATCTACATCTTCATCATTTCCATTTATCTCACTATCATAAAAGTCTGCATAAGGAATGTTCATCAGTACATATACAGTGCTGAACTTAACGGTAAACGGAACAGAGATAGACGCATATTTTCCACTTGATCTGTAAATACCAGCTTATAAGTTCCTGCTGCCAGATCTTCTGTCCAACTGATCTTTTTATTAACTGTATCTACTGTAATTCCTTCTACTTCCTGATCATCAGCATCCGTTACTGTAATCTGTGCATTTGCAAACGGCTCTGTTCCTGCATATGTGGTTTCTGTTGCATTCACTTCCGGAGCAGTTACTGTAATATCGTAATTCTGTTTAATCGGTACATATTTCTCATTCTGAAGAGTGATCTCAATAATTCCCTGATCGGTATATACAGTAAGACCGGTTAAGCTGCGTCCCATCATATCTGCATAAGGCTCATAAGAAAGTTCTGCCCCTTTAACAGTTGTCTGGAAACCATCACCGCTTCCTGTTGCCCAAGCGATCTCAAAATTATTTTTCTTATGATGGAAAATATTCTCCTGATAACGCAGGCCATAATCTTTACTTATACCATTTAAAGAAGTATGGAGAACAGCACCATATACAACTGTATTGGTATCTCTTAAAATGCAGTCATCTGGCAGATCACTGAAACGCATTTCGTAATCTCCATGCATATTGTGATTACCTTCTAACAGTGTCATGCTTACATTTGCATCAGAAGTATATTCTTTTACTTCTTTTTCATTTACATTCTTTCCAAAGGAAACATTACCATTTTCAACTGTTGCTTCTTTATAATAAGATGGCTCCTGGTCCAGTACATAATATGCATGATCTGCATTTCCATACAAGTCATCTTCGTTGTTAGCCTTTGTAAAGGACTCAAGTGCTTTCTCATTGATCTTTACAGGATAGGTAACGCCGCTTATAACGCTTCCATCCAGTTCTGTATGGTAGGTTCCTGCTGTCATACTCTTATTTAAAGGCTTTTTCTTTGTTGCAGAAGATACTGCATCTGCCTCAATAGTATTGTTCTCTGACTCATTTGCATAGAACTCAGCATATGGAATGTTCATCAGTACATACTGATAACGGATCGGCGCTGTTACCGTTCCGTCAACCTGTGGATAACCTGTTGCTGTAATGGAAATGTTGGTATTTTTTTCACTTTCAAAGATATATTTACCATTTGCTTTTGCAGACAGATCAATGGTACCGTCATCTTTGATGATCTTAACAGCTCCTCTTCCGGTCGCTGCATAGGTAGTATCTCCTACCTTCACGGCTGTAATCGATTTTACATATGCTTTAACCTGATTTTCACTTACATTTTCTGTTGCAGCCAGCTGATAGCTTCCATCTTCATTTGCCTGAACCTGAACCGGAACATTGCTTGTGCTTAAAACAAAAGAAACTTCTACAGATGCATATTTTCCGGACTGATCTTCAATCTTCAAAGTATACTTTCCTGCAACCGGGCTGCCGGTCCATGTCATCTTTCCATTTACTACTGTAAACATGACACTGTCATCATTGTCCTGTCCGGAAACAGTATATCTTGCGTCATAGTCCACAGGAAGGGCATCCAGTCCATTTACAGCTACATCAATATCATCTGTTTTTGCGCCTTCTGCTACAGAGATTTCCTGTTCAAATTTTACAGGTACATACACAGCATTTGTAAATGTGATCTCCATTGTTCCTTCACTGGTATAATATGTAACACCTGTAATGTTCTGTCCCATCATAGACTCATAGTGATATGGTGACAGTTCATTGCCATGAGTTGTCTCTGTAAAACCGCTTGCCCAGGCAATATTGGTCTTACGCCAGATATTTTCCAGATGACGCATACCATAATCAGTACCTTCTTTTGTATGGATCACTACGCCATATACAGTTGTGCTGTCATTAGACAGAGACTCCGGAAGTCCGGTCATATACAGCTGATAATCGCCATAAGAGCTGCTGGCTGATACAGTTGCACTTACACCGCTTACATTTTAGCCGTACCCTTTACTTCGCTGAATGTCAGTACAGCACCGGAAACTGTCAGTTCTTTGTAATAGGAAGGAACCTCATTTAATTCATAGTAAGCAAAATCCTCGTTTTCAAATAAAGCATCTTTTCCTTTGTAAGTTGTAGTGTTTGTCTGTCCACGGTTTGTAACAGTAATATCTACAGAGTCTTCATCTGTTACTTTCTTAAAACTTGAAAAATCGGTTCCTTTCTTTACTCTTACAGGGAATGTAACACCACGGATCTCGCTTCCTTCTGGGTCTTCATGATAGGAACCACCAACCAGGCTTCCTGTTCTTGTTTTATTTAAAGTTGCAGAAGAAACGGCATCTACATCCTCATCATTTCCTTTTACTTCACTGTCATAAAAGTCTGCATAAGGAATGTTCATCAACAGATACTGATATTCTTCTGTTACATCTGGAGTATCCGGGGTTGATGGGGTATCCGGAGTGGACGGTGTAGCAGGCGTAGTAGAACCGGAGTCACTGTCGGAACCTGAACTGGAGTCGGAACCTGAACTGGAGCCGGAACCTGATCCGGAACTCTTTGAAGTAACCGTGGTTGTACTGTTTGCTTTCGTGCGGTATCCGCCGGACTGACGGTACTGTGCAACGCCGTCCTCATTTACCCACTGGCCATCTGCATTTACTTTGTAGCCGTCTGGTGTGGTAATATTGGCTGCCATCTCTGCTCCTTTCCCAGCTTCTGTACGGGCAAAGTAATAGCAATAGCCGTCGATCCAGTTCCATCCGGTAACTGCGCTTCCTTCTTCATGAGTATCTGTGGTATTATCGAAGAAATACCAGTCTCCCTGTGGTGACTGATACCAGCCTACCTTCATCTGGCCTTCGATCCCCTCATTTGCCGGAGTAAAATAATAATCCAGACCATTGATATTCTTCCAGCCTGTTACCAGACTTCCGTCTTCCATATTCAGATAATACCAGCCTGATGCTGTGTGGATCCAGCCTGTATATGGCTGACGGTCACGATTTAAAAACTTCCATCCGGAACTGGTCTGTTCCCAGCTTCCTTCTGTTAAAGCTGCAGCCTGTACAGACAGTCCTGACTGAGCTGCTACGATAGTAGACAGCAGAAATACGGCTGCTTTTTTCGTAATGTTCTTTTTCATAGGTTCCTCCATTCCCCGGCATAAAAACATGCCTGTTTTAGTTAGCTATCACTAACTTTCTTACAAAAAAATAAACTTTTTATTAATACAAGTCAATATTCCGTCCCCATTCCTGCCCCTCTTTATTGTTATTTTTTTCTCATTAGAAAGTTGTTGAAAAAAAAAGTCAGATTTTCCCGTTTTTAAAGACTCCAAAAGTATCTGTCCCTGCAAAGTAATGAATTGACAACCATTTTGCTCAATGTTAAGATGTGACACAGAAAGATTAGCATTTTCTAACCTTTGTTAAATCTATGATTTAGATGTAATTAACATACTGATATGAGGTGCAACCTGTGAAAAAACGAAATATGATCCTGCTTACAACTGTCTGCCTGGCTTTATCGGCCTGCCATCCTGCTTCTGCTCCCTCTTCCGGCTCCGGAACTTCTGTTTCTGAAGCTTCCGGTTCAAAACAGGAGGAAAGCAAAGATCTGGCAGCAGACGAAAGCCTTTCCCGCGAGCTTTATGCTATGGATACCGTTATGAACCTGACTGCCTATGGGTCCAACGCCTCTGCTGCCTTAGAGGCTTCTGTCTCTGAGATCAACCGTCTGGACAGCCTGTTATCCATTTCCAGTGAAAAGGGAGAGATCTACCGGATCAATGCAGATAAAGAAGGAACTGTTTCAGAAGATGTAAATGCTCTTCTTAGTCGTTCCCTGGAACTTTCCCAGATGACAGACGGATTGTTTGACTGTACCATTGAACCGGTTATGGAAGCCTGGGGCTTTACCACCCAGAATTTCCGTATCCCTTCTGAAGAAGAACTGGAAGAACTTTTATCCCACGTGGATTATAAACAGGTAGATCTGGAAAACTCTGCTGTAACCATTCCCGAAGATGTCCGCCTGGACCTTGGAGGCATTGCCAAAGGTTTTACTTCTTCCCGTGTAATGGATATTTTCCGTAAAAATGGTGTTACCAGCGGCATTATCTCCCTTGGTGGAAACGTACAGGCTTTAGGACACAAACCGGACGGAAATATGTGGCGCGTAGGCATTCAGGATCCACATGATCTGAACTCTACCTTTGCTGTAGTGGAAGTAGCTGACCAGGCAGTGATCACCTCAGGCGGCTATCAGCGCTATTTTGAGGAAAATGGACAGACCTACCACCATATCATTGACCCACGGACCGGATATCCTGCTGAAAACGGACTGATCTCCGTTACCATTATCAGCGCTGACGGAACTCTGGCAGATGCCCTTTCCACCTCTCTTTTTATCATGGGGCCGGAAGAGGCTTCCAGTTTCTGGAAAAAACACAGAGACACCTTTGATGCGATCATGATGAAAGAGGATGGTACTGTTATGGTAACCGCCGGTCTTGCAGACCACTGCAGCGTTACTACTGGCGGAAATGTTGAGGTGATACAGGAATGAAAATGAACCCATCCCATAAAAAGACTCTTATTCTGGTCATTGTCCTTTTGCTTTGTGCCGCTTTTGCCAGTTTTTGGACAGCCCGGCAAAACCAAAAGAATGATGCTGCAGTTGCCGTTATCACTTACCAGGGAAAAGATATCCGCACCGTAGATTTAAGTACGGTAAAGAAAACGGAAACCTTTACCCTTGGAGAACCTGGAGAACAGAATACCATCCAGATCTCCCCAAAAGGGATCGGTGTGATTGAAGCAGACTGCAGAGACCAGATCTGCGTCAAACAGGGGATCCACTCCCATGGCCCGGAACCCATCGTATGCCTGCCTCATAAACTGAGCATCCGTTTTATCTCTTCTAATACAGATAATTCCCTGGATGCAGTGACCGGACGGTAAAAATATCATAAAGAAACCGGAAACTTGACAGAGCATCCTGAAATGGAATTTGTACAGCTGCAGATCAACTACGCTGACTGGGAAAATCCGGCTGTTCAGTCCAGAAGATGTTATGAAGTAGCAAGAAAACACGGAAAACCAGTGATCATCATGGAACCTGTAAAAGGCGGAATGTTGGCAAATCCTCCGGAGTCTGTTGCAAATATCTTAAAGGCTGCTGAACCTGACTCTTCCGTAGCATCCTGGGCTGTACGTTTTGCTGCCAACCTGGAAGGTGTGATCACTGTCCTTTCCGGTATGAGCAATGTAGAACAGATGGCTGACAACCTTTCTTATATGAAGAGTTTCACCGGCTTAACTGACGCTCAGAAGGATACCCTTAAAAAGGCTCAGGAAGAATTAGCCCGCATCCCTCTGATCCCATGTACTACCTGTAACTACTGCGCAAAAGTCTGTCCAATGGATATCGGTATCTCCGGCTCCTTCACTGCTATGAACTACCTGACCCTGTACAAAGATAAGGGAATGGCAGCTCATCAGGAACAGTGGCTGGTAGGCGGTCATAGACGCAAAGCTGCTGACCAGTGTATTAAGTGTGGTAAATGCGAGTCTGTATGCCCGCAGCACATTGCCATCAGAAAGAACCTGGAAGTCGTTGCAGAAAATCTGTTAGCGAAATAAAGATCTGTTTCCAACGGAGCTGTCACCTGGCGGTGACGTATTCCTAATATAACAAACAACATAGCAAAAAGCCATTTCCCTGGTTTTACTTTCAAACCCGGAAACGGCTTTTTAGTTTAAACTTTGATCTGAAATTCTGATCAGGATCTTTATTTAAAAATTCTCAAGAAACTCTGCTACACTCTTTACGATCTGCGTTGCCTCTTTTTTGATTTCGGGATCTGCTACATCCGGAACTGCTCCCTGGTAGGCCCGTACCATTCCCAGATCATTGACACTGTCTCCAATACAACGGATCTTTTCGATCTGCGGAAAATGTTCTTTCAGCCATTTTACAGCAACTGCCTTATCTACACCTCTGGCTACAATATCACCATTCCACAGATTTGCATAGGCAGAAACTTCCGGAAAACGCTCTTCAATGTCTTTACAAAGATCTTTTATATGCTTCAGGTCCAGATTTCTTCTGTGGATCTGTACAATATTATCCAGACTTTCCAACTGATCGGCTGTGATCGTTCCGCCATCACAAGCTTTCTGGGTACTGGTCCCTTTTTCAGAAAGGAGGCATACTTTCCGGTCTGTAAGGGATACACCGCTTCCATCATCATTTATACTTTGCAGATAGCGCAATACTGCTAATGCCGTTTCCCTTGGGATCAGCTTTGTAAACAGAGTCTTTCCATCCCTGTCTGCGATCATGGCACCATTATTTAAGATCCAAAAATCCGGCGAAAAGCCATAAGACTCAAAAATAGGCTTTATGGTCCCTAAATTCCTTCCTGTGGCGATCACAAAGAGATTTCCGGACTTCTGCCAGTTTAAAACCGCATTCTTATCCTCTTCACCGATCATCCGTTCCACATATAAGGTTCTGTCAAAATCACTGACTGCACATTTCATTCCCGTATTTCCTTTCCTCGACAGTAAACGCAGATCAGATCTAGGTTCTGATCCATGATAGTCAGATCTGCGTCCATTCCAGGCCGGATGCTGCCTTTGCAGTCATCTGCATGGATATAATGAGCCGGATTGAAGCTGGTCATCAACATGATATCGTAAAGCCCCACTTTTGTGTGATCTGCCATATTTTTCACCGACTGGGCATAACTCATCTCCACCTGTTTTACTGCCTGATAATCCCTTGGATCGATCCATTCTTTCTTTCCGTCATAGTGCTCTAAGCACACCTGATCCCGGTCTTTTACAAACCGGATCTTTCTTACGTAATGATCAAAACAGCTTTGGGTCTGGGCAAGACCACAGCAGTCTGTTGTCAGCACAATACGGCTGCTTCCCTTGATCCTGTAAGCCAGCTCAAAAGCTTCATGGGACACCGTCATTCCTGTCTGCTTTGCAAACTCACAGATCATATCATCAAAATACAAAGCTGCTCCTGCAGTTCCAAGTTCCCTGTGGTGAAATCCCTTCATTCCGCTGAATGTGTGGGTAAATCCCCCAAGACCATAGGCCCGCATTTTCTTGATCTCTTCAAAAGTAGCTGCACTGTGTCCCACAGCTGTCTGGATCTGGTGTTCCTGGCAAAATCTAAGAACAGCATCTGCTCCCGGCCGTTCCGGCGCTATGGTCATATGGCGGCACAGTTTTTTATTTTTAAAGGTATTATAAAGGTCCTCCATCACTGTCACATCCGGAAGCAGACAACATTCTTCTTTCTGCATTCCCTTGTATACAGGATTGATAAATGGTCCTTCCAGATGAACCCCTAAAAGCTGCGCTCCCTCAGGATCTTCTTCGCTGACCTGATCAGCAGCCCGGATACAGGTCTTGATCTCCTCAATGGGATCTGCCCCTGTGGTTCCCAGATAAGAAGTAACACCTGCAAAAGGCAGGGTACGGCACATCTCCCGAAGAGACTGGGATGTTTTCTCAAACCAGAAAGAACCGGTAGCCCAGCCGTGAACATGGATATCAATAAATCCGGGGAAAATGATCTTGTCGGAATAATCTTTATATTCTCCCTGCCATTTTTCATAAAGCCCTTTTATCTTCCCATTTTCCAGTTCCAGGAACCCTTCAAAGATCCCGTGTTCCAGTACAATATAGTTTGAATAAAGAACCATGTCACTCCATTCTGTATCAGGTAAGATACCAGTAATCTTTGTTGGCTTCCATCAGGTCATCCAAAACTGCTCCTGCCTTGGAAGGATCGATTACAGATCGATTTAAGATCAGGGCTTTCAGGGCTTTCGTATAACTCTTTTCCCGGAATGCTTCTACTGTCAGCTGTTCATAAGCATACTGTCCTTCCATCAGTCCCTTATAATAAGGATCGATGTCACCATAAGGATAGCCCTTTGCACCATCTTTTCCAATAGTTCCCGCTACTTCTATGATCGCCCTGCTTTCAAAGTTGGGGATGATCCCTTCATTGCGCACCAGGACTACAAATTCATTGTTCAGGTCATAGGCAATGGACTCTGCCACTTCCACCATCAGATTTCCAAACACACTGTTTGTAAGCATTTCTGACGGATCCATGGTATCTCTGCCTACTGCCTTTGCGCAGGTTTCAAATACATCCTTTTCCCTGGAGTCTTTTGCTTCATCTGCACGGGTATAGTTAGGATCACTTTCTTTTACGATCTCATCCGGGAACATGTAATACTGAAGATAGGTAGTTGGAACGTACTCATCCAGATACTGCATATATTTATTTACACGGACATAGGTCTCCAGCCAGGATTTGGATCTCTGCTCTGCATTATAAGGCTTAAATTCATGATCGCGCAGATAGGTCCTTAACTGGTCAAAATAATTCTTTCCGTCTGTTCCATACAGGTCTGTAAACCATCCAAAATGGTTTAAACCAAAATATTTAGCCCTTAAGATCTCCTGAGGCACTCCCAGGATCTTTGCAAAGCTTTTCATCATGGAAAATGGCTGATCGCAGAGATTTAAGATCCGCTTATCATCCGGGAACATCTGGTCCAGTCCCAAAGCCACGATAGCTGCCGGATTGGTATAGTTTAAGATCCAGGTATCCTTGGAATAAGAACGTACTTTTTCCACCATCTGTTTCATGGCTCCCAAAGAGCGCATTCCATAGGCAAATCCGCCCGGACCGCAGGTCTCCTGTCCGATCAGACCGTACTTAAGAGGAATTTTCTCATCCAGGGAGCGCATTTCTGTTTTTCCTACACGCATCTGGCAGAAAATAAAATCTGTATGGCTGTAGGCTTCATCCTCATCCGTTGTAAATACAACATCACACTCCGGGTAAAAACATTTTAATACCAGGCGGTCATAGGCCTCCATCTTTCCCATACGTTCCCCGTCAATATCATAAAAGATCATTTTAGATACCGGAAAACGTTCTTTATACTGCACCAGTGTTCCCACCAATGCAGGAACGCGGGCGCTTCCTGCTCCCGCAATAGTAATAATATGTGGTTTACGCATACTTCTCCTCCTGCTTATAGGTTCTCTTTGATCAGAACTTTAATATATCTTCTTCTCCCTTGAGATCTGTGTATCCTTCTTTAACATTTTCACAGGTGTTCCGTCTGTGAAGATAACCGGTGTTACCAGTGATTTTCCGGCAGCACGTACCTCATCCAGATCAACAACTACCAGGGTATCTCCCTTCTTTACCATCTGGCCCTGTTTTACCTTAACGTCAAAGCCTTTGCCATTTAACTGGACTGTGTCCATTCCTACATGGATCAGGCACTCTAATCCGTCTTTTCTCTTTAAGCCAAAAGCATGTCCCGTAGGAAACGCAGCTGTTACTTCCCCGTCAAAAGGCGCACCGATCTCTCCGTCTGTCAGATCCACAGCAAATCCATCACCCAGCATTTTAGAAGAAAAGGCAGGATCTGCCACTTCTGTAATATTCATCAGTCTGCCTCCTGCCGGGGACACAAAATCTACTTTCTTTTTTCCAAATAATCCCATTTTTCTCCTTCTATCCTGCCGGTCAGATCCGGCATTCCATCGTTATTCCTTTATCTTATTTCTTTATTTCTCTGTCATCATTTTGCCTTGGCTTCCGCTTTATCTGCTAATTCCCTGGCAAGAACGCTGCAAATTCCTGTATAACTGGAAGGAGCGATCATTTTTTCCAGTTCTTCCTTTGTAAACATAGAAGATAAAACTTCATCATCTGACAGCACCTGAAGGTAATTCTTTCCTTCCAGCTCTGTTTTCATTGCCTTATCATAAAGAAGCTGATGGGCTGCGTCTTTTCCTAACTTTGCAGCTACATTCATCATCACGTATTCGCTGTTGTCCAGTCCCTCGTTGATATTGGCATTTTTCAGAAGTCTTTCTTTATTAACATATAAAGTACGGGTCAGTTCCTCTGCGCGAATGATCACTTCCGTAGCCAGTTCCATTCCCTCTTCCATCAGTCCGTCAAAAAGCATATAAGAACTGCTGTCTCCCTCAAACATGCGGACTCCGGAATAAAGTCCGGTTGCAGGAAGGGAATAAAGCTTCTGGGAATTGGCAATAATGCCCTTGGCTAACTTCGGGTTGATCTTCTGAGGCATGGTAGAGCTTCCAATGGTTCCAGGTGTAAATCCTTCATGGACTTCCCCGAATTCCTCAATGCCAGTGTAATACACTTCCTCTGCCATTTTATGGAAGGTATTGCATAAAAGGCACAGGTTCATCAGGTATTCCACCTTCATCTGGGTCATATTGCGGCTTGGAACTTCCATGGAACTCATGGAAAGCAGTTCTGCCACATCATCCTGGACTTTACGTCCTGTAAGGCCGGTAGCGTTAAAGCCGCCTACAGCACCGCCCATCATAACCGTAAAGATCCTTTTTTCTGCTTCTTCCAGCCTTTCAAGGCCTGTAAGCAGTTCACTGATCCATACAGACACCTTGTATCCATAGGTAATAGGAATGGCATGTTTTCCATGGGTCCTTCCGGGCATAACTGCATCTGCATTATCCCTTGCCAGGGCTGCCAGGTTCTTTAAAATATCAGCCAGAAAACTTTTATAGATCTCTGTTACCTGTCTGGTAATGTAAAGCTGGGAGGTCTGCTGGATATTCTGGGTAGTCACACCATAATGAACGTATTTCTTTCCCTCTCCCTTGCAGGCTTTTACCAGCACTTTCACAAATGGAACAAAACCATGTCCCACCTTTGCCTTGATCTTTTCCATTTCTTCCAGATCAAGGGTCTCAAAAGGAACAGACGCGATCTCTTCTGCTGCTTCTTTCGGGATAAAACCTTCTTTGGCCTGGGAAAGGGCAAGCGCCCCTTCCACTTTCAGCCAGGTTTTATATTTGTTCTCTTCGCTTAAAAGATATTTGATGCCTCTGTCATCCAGCTTGCTTTTTGAATCATATAAAGCTCTCATTTTTCACCTCTTATTTTTTCAGCAGGTCATCTACAGCATGGCGTACAAACTCTACATGAGGTCCAAATACTACATGGATATGCTTTTCTGACGGGAAGAAAATACCTGCACAGCCGGAGTCTTTGATCTTGACCTGATCTACCTTCTTCGGATCCTTCAGATCCACTCTCAGACGTGAAATACAGTTCTCAACATTTACAATGTTCTCTTTTCCGCCAAGTCCTTCTACTACAAGAGCTGCGATGGCTGGCCAGTTCTTTTCTTTTAACAGCTGGCTTGCTGATTCTTCTACTTCAAATTCCTCTCTTCCTGGAGTCTCCAGTCCGAATTTTACAATAAACCATTTGAATACAAAATAGAATACAACAAAGTTTACAGCACCTAACAGAACCAGGTAGATCCACTGTGTATGTTCGTACAGAAGTCCGAAAATACCAAAATCAAAAATAGTTCCGCGGATATAACCGATACAGATATGGAACAGCTGGTAAGGCAGCAGGCCAATACCACACATTACACAGTAAAGTACAAACAGTGCCTGAAATAAACAGGAAGGAGAATTCCAGAGGCTCTGTGATATTTCCTAAAAATGCAGTCAGGCAGCAGGTAAGGATAACACCCTTTGCGATCTTTTTGTTCTTAGCATAAGCAGTGTGATACATAGCAAGTCCGATGGCCGGAACACGGAACAGAGTGGTTAACATCTGGGCACCGCCAAGGTAGCTGGTTAATATTGGCATCAGCTGGCTCCAGTATTCGCTGTCAGGTCCTAAGTTAAACAGGATCTCATTGGTTGCATTTAAGATACCTACAAATTCCTGTCCATTGATCATATAAGTACCGCCTGCCTCTGTGAAACGTACCAGGGAAGCAAGTACATGGTGCAGACCAAATGGGATCAGTGCACGATTTAATGCATAATAAATAGCACTTCCAATGTATGGTGTTGTGAAGATGAAAGAAATGCTGATCAGGAAGCTGGTCAGTGCATTCCAGATGATCGGTACAACAAGGCCGATAGGGATCATGCAGGCAAATGTAATGATCGGGATGGATTTCTTTCCGCCGAAGAATGCAAATGCCAACGGAAGTTCCAAACGGTAAAACTTATCTGCAACCTTAGCAGCTACCAATCCGGCGATCAGACCACCCATAGCTTCGATCTTTAAAGTCTGAATTCCAAGAACTGTACCCTGTCCTACCTGTGCTGCAACAGCAGGATCAGCTAAAGTACCGGTTGCTTTTAAATATACGCTCATTACAACATTTAACGTCAGATAACCAACGGTTGCTGCAAATACAGCGATTCCTTTTTCCTTCTTTGCCATTCCCTGGGCAACACCCATAGCAAACAGAAGGGGAATATTGTTAAATACGATATTGGTGATCGTCTGCAAACTGGAAAAGATCAGCTTTACTATTTCATTTCCTAAAAATGGAAATTTTGCGATCATATAGGACTGTGTCATTGCACTGCAGATACCCATGACCATACCAATGGGTGCAAGAAGAGCGATAGGCAGCAGCAGAGAACGTCCGAAGGTCTGGATCCCATCCTTCCAACTTGATTTTGTCTTATTCATTCTGTTTTCCCTCCATACACGCACAAAACATTCTTTTGTGCATTATCTGTAATTTTTCTTTCATACAGAAGTTATAACTTGTCACTTTTTATTCTCAGGCACCTTGTGAACTATCCTCATTATGTCAGATTTGCACAGACGCTTCAAGGCAAAAAATATCCAATATATTCTTGCATTTACTTACCTTTATTTTATAATGGTATTAAGATTACGTACCTGCAAAAACATGGGAATATACTCTGGGAGGAATGAAATGAGTTTAAGTTATAATGACCTGACCCTGCTGCGCTACATCCAGAAACGGCAGATGATCCCCTTAAGCAAAACAGCCCTGCATTTTCAGAAAAATGAAAGCTCCATCCGCCGTACCATTGAACAGATCAATCTTTACTCCAGTGAACCTATGGTCCGGATCGAAAAAAGTATCTGCTACAGCTGCATCAGCTATGAAGACCTGGTTTCCTTTATCCGCAACCTGGACCAAAAGGATTATCTCAGCTCCTCTGATGAACGGATCCGGGTGATGATCACTGCCATCTTTTTTCAAAATTATGTAAACTCATCCAAGCTTTATGAACAATGGGGACTTTCCCTTACTACGAAAAAACAGGACACAGCACTGCTGCGGCAATTTTTAACGCGCTATGGCCTGGAACTGGTGACAAAAAAGAAAAAAGGGCTTTCTATTCAGGGCGATGAGCTCCAGCTGCGTTTTCTGGTCATTGACATCCTCCATCCTCTGTTTGAATTTACATCAGAAAATAAGGTACTTGCCCGTTTTGCAAATACGCCTCTGGAGAAGCAGACCTATGAGCTGGCAACGGAATATCTATCCTGCAGTTTTCAGGAAGCAACCGAAATTCTTTCCCGTTTTCTCTCAGAAACAGGCTGGTCCCTAAATTATCCCTCCAAAAAATTCCTGCTGCTTTTTATCTGTATTATGAAAACACGGACTGTAAAAGATACATCTGCCTACTCTTACAAACTGCCTTTGGCTCCTTTAAACATCCATTTTACAGACTCTCCCCGGCAGAACCGGCTTTATAATGTTGCCTTAAGTATGTTAAATTTCGCCCAGCCTTTAAAACTTCCTTTTGATCCAAGGCTCTGGCAGGCAACGGAAAATTTCACAGAACAGATCGTAAGCGAACTTCCTTCTCCCTTTCCGGTCCAGGATGAATTTTTAAGGGAACTATATGCCTACTTCTACCGTGAGATCAATCTGGACCATTTCCACTGCACTTTTGTAGATAAGACCGTAGAGGATACAAAAGGACATTTTCCTGTTTTATATGAGCAGTTAAAGCGTTACAGTATTATTTTTAAAGCTGCCTATGGCTTTACGTTTCTGGATGAACATTTATCCACGTTGACCCTTATTTTCCAGAAACATATTTTAAGAAACCAGACCGTTTCCAGAAACAGAAAACGGATCATTGTTATGACCAGCATTAACTTTGAACGTATCAGCTTCTTTTTAGAGCAACTGCGGGAACATATCTCCTTTCAGTGGATCAGCACCTTAAATATCAACGAGATCCACCAGTTGGAACAGCTGGAATACGATTATATTTTCTGCTTTTCCACCCGTATCTACAACATTCTTCACAACCGGAAACTCCCTGTGATCCGTATGAACTTTTTTGTAAAGGATACAGACATTGACCACCTGCTGGAAAAAGGATTTTCTCCTCAGACCCACCGTTTCCTGACCAGCAGCTTTGTTGTGGAAGCAGCCGGAAAATCGGAAGGAGAACTGACCCGATTTTTACGGGAACAGTATGGCGATTATTTTGTATAACTGAATTTCATTTTGAAAAAATTCTATTCTGAAAGGAAACCAACTATGAACAGACCATTAGACTTGCAGAAAAAAGAACTCCGGAAAATATTAAAAGAAAAAAGGAACGCTCTTGATCCGGATACCTGCCGTTCCAGTGATACTGCCATTTTTAAAGCCATCACCTCCTGGGATGTATACCAAAAAGCTGAAACTGTTTTCTGTTTTGTAGGCACAGAAGATGAGATCAATACCAGGCCTGTACTGGAAGATCTTCTAAAAAGAGGAAAACAGGTGGGTGTACCGAAATGTATCAGCAAAGGCATTATGGAAGTATATAAGATCCGTTCTTTTGATGACTTAGAACCTGGAAAATACGGAATTTTGGAGCCAAAAGAAGGCTGTGAAAAAATCTCACCGAAAGCCATCCATCTGGCACTGATCCCCTGCCTTTCCTGCAGCATGAAAGGAGAAAGATTGGGATACGGCGGCGGATATTATGACCGGTATTTACAACAGATCACCGGTACCCAGGCAGTCCTCTGCCGCACTGCCCTTATGTGTGATGAGATCCCAATGGAGGCCCACGACCGGACCATTGATTTTGTAATATGTGAAGCAGGGGTATTAAATACAAAAAATAACGCCTAAGTTTTCTTAAGAATATTAGTTTTTTGTCAAATTAACAGAAAAACACGTTTTTTGCCTCTTCCATATGCTATACTAAATGCATCTAATACAATAAAATGGGAGGCAGGCATATGAAAGACGGAAAAAGACTGGTCATTACCATCGGAAGACAATTTGGCAGCGGCGGCTGCGAAGTAGGAACCAAACTGGCCCAGGAACTTGGACTGGATTTTTATGACAAGAACATTCTGCGCATGAACTCAGATGAAAGCGGCATCAAGGAAAGCTATTACTATATGGCTGACGAAAAAGCCGGAAATAAGCTGCTTTATAAGATCATCAAGAGCCTGACTCCTGAAAAAGGAGCTCCCTCTTTTGGTTCTGACCTGACATCTGCGGACAACCTGTTCCGCTTCCAGTCAGAGGTGATCCGCAAACTGGCAGCTGAAGAAGACTGCATTATCATGGGTCGCTGCGCAGATTACGTTTTAGAGGGCATGGAAGGTCTGGTACGTGTATTTATCTATGCGGATATGGATTTCAGGGAAAAACGCACCATTGAAAAAGAATATTACGCAGCAAAAGATGCAAAGAAAAATATCAAGCGCATCGACAGGGAGCGCCGTGATTACTTCCGCTATTATACAGGAAAAGAATGGGAATTTCCGGAAAATTACGACCTGATGATCAATACAGCAGCCATTAGAACAGACGGTGCTGTGGAAACCATTAAAAATTATCTGAAAGTCCGTGGATTTGAGATTTAAAAAATACAGATAAAAAAGCTGTCATAAAATAAAAGTGCCTTCTCATATACTGAAAACGACGGTATAAAAAGAAGGCATTTTTATGGCAAATGGACAGGATTTTATATCCAGAGGCAATTTACAGATCCAGGTGATCAACATCCGGAATAATTTTCCCATACAAAACGCAAAAGTTTCCATCAGCTCCAAAGGAGAACCGGAACGTGTGCTGGAACAGCTGACTACAGACTCTTCTGGACAGACGGAAAACATTTCTCTTCCTGCGCCTCCTGAGGAATACAGTTTAGAGCCTGGTATCTACCAGCCTTATTCTGAATATGATGTGCTGGTGGAAGCAGAAGGCTTTAAACCCTTAAATATCTCCGGCACCGAGATTCTTGCAGGAACACAGGCCATCCAGCCTGCAGCACTTACAGGTGATGAAGGCGGCACACCTCCTGAAGACCCAGTAGTCATCCCAGACCACACTTTATTTGGAAATTATCCCCCAAAGATTGCTGAAGCCGAAGTAAAACCGGTAAACGAAAGCGGTGAGATCGTATTAAGCCGTGTGGTGGTCCCACAGACTATTGTGGTCCACGACGGAGCGCCTACAGACTCCACCGCCAAGGATTACTATGTACCATACAGAGATTATATTAAAAATGTGGCTTCCAGCGAAATCTACTCCACCTGGCCCCAAAGTACCATTACTGCCAATGTACTGGCTATCATGTCCTTTACCTTAAATCGTGTATACACGGAGTGGTACAGAAACCAGGGCTATGATTTTACCATTACCTCTTCCACTGCCTTTGACCATAAATGGATCTACGGCAGGAATATCTTTGAAAGCATCTCCCAGGTAGTCGATGAGATCTTTGACAGCTTCCTTTCAAGACCCGGTGTACGCCAGCCCATATTGACCCAGTACTGTGACGGACGGCAGGTTCAGTGTCCACGGTGGATGACCAGATTGTAAGTGCGTATAGGGATTTTTCCTTAGATTTTGGCAGAATTTTTCTATATTTTCATCATAAATCAGGTGTTGAAATTTGGCAAGATATAACCGATGATCAGATGTGTGATTTTCTATTTTACAAGGCCTGGATACTGTAAGGCGCCGTCCTGATCCGGTGTCAATGTTACCGGATCCGTTGCCATGCGGCCGTCTTGATCCAGGTAGTACCACTTGCCGTTAATCGTCTGCAGGCCTTTAAGCATAGCACCATCAGATCCAAGGTAATACCAAGACCCTTTGTACTGGTACCAGGTGTCATGGACCATCATGCCGAAGCACCGTTGAACCAATACCAGAGTTCTCCATCCTTGTGCCAGTCATTAGAAACATATTTTCCTGAGCCGTCTTTTAAATAGAAGCGCCCTCCATTTTCCTGCTGCCAACCTGTTTTACTGTAACGGAGTTAAAAGAGCTCTCTTCCTGACGTCTGCGGATGAGGCCAGATAATACCTTTCCGCCAGCTTTATTATACTCCAGGATTTTGGCTGCTATCTCAGAACGGGTACGAGTACCTTTAGCCGTCAATCCGTCAATACTTCCGATGTTATACGCAAAAGATACCAAGGCATCAAACTCTGGCTGCGTCCAGTTGTAAGCACTATACTTGTCCACTTTTGGACCATACTTTTATCAACAGACTGGCGCAACCATTCATCTGCCGTTTCCTGGCTGATCCGCAGACCTTGGCAGATTGTTGTTCCGGTGATTGCTTTGTCTGCGTTTGTGGTGCCGTATCCGATGGTCCAGACACCTACGGTATCCTGATAAGCCGTTAGTCGACAACCTTCAAACTTTTATGATATTTAATCCATTATCTGATATTTTCATAGCATTTCCTTTCTTCCAAATGGTATCTTGAAAGATTTTCTGCATATGCTATAATGCCGTTAGGCAAAAGAAATAAGTTTCCATGTTGGACACAAAGCGAAAGCCCCTGAGTGGTCGAGACTCAGGGGCTTTCTTCCTTTTAAGCAGTTAGGCATCTGCAGGCTGGTTACCGACTATTTGCCGCCGTCCAACCATTTGATGATGTAGTGGCAAACTACACCAGCCGCAACAGCGACAATAAAAGAAATAAGATTTTCCATGTCAGACACCCCCTTTCCTTACCGGGTATAGGGGCGGTAACCTAGACATTATAACATATGCATGATTTTTATTCTACTGATTTATTGCGACGTCGCAAATGGCAGCCATGACCCGGACTGCCTGCGGGAGATAGTCGGATCACCTCCTTCTACTTCTTGCTTGCCTGTTTGATGACCTGGTGCGCTCCGGTTGCGGCCAGACCGGATACAATACCAATAGCTGCAGCGTTGATCACATCTGTGGCTGGAAACTCTGGCATAAGATACATGCCAGCTACTCCCAGGATGCCGCCGGTCAATCCGCATACTACCGGGATAACCTCATCCTTGACCTTAGTGGTTGCCTTACATGCCATGCCGCCCAGGTAACAGATTGCTGTGATCGCTGTTACGCTTCCAATTCCAAAATCCATATCTATACCTCCTGTTCTGCCGGCTCATATGGTAAAGCCAGACATCTGTTATAAAGATCTTCTCCGGTTCCATTTCCACCTAACGCTTTATAAGGTCGGAACATATACTCCAAATTATCCCTGTCTTCCACTGTGCAATATTTTCTTTTCAAGTAAAATGTGCATGCCTGGTAGATACGATCATGAAGTAACGCAAGAACTGCAGCATTGATAGCCTGTGTCTTTACCTGCTCCTTTTTTAACCGTCCTGCTAATCTATGATATGCTGTAGCCAAGACACCGGAAATAGCTGCAAAAAGCCACGCAATCCAGTGTGTGACTATGTACTGCAAAATTAATGATGTCATTATAAATCTCCTTTACTCGTGGTCACACGCCTTATGTCCGGGACAACTCTGCATATATTCTCAGCTCTGCATGATCTGCAGTTCTTAGAATGTTGTTCCAGAGTCGGTACTTCAATTGCCGGACTGTAGAATGTTCAGGAGACAGATTTGTGATTGATACTCATATGTAGTTCCTTTCCGCCATTCAACAGATGGCTTCAAATAAAATTAAACTGGGTTACTCCGGCAGGGTCTCTGTGTTTTCGTTCTGACCAGAGTCGACGTTATCCTCATCGTCCTCGGTCTCATCAGGCTTGTCCAGCGCATCATAATATGCCTGAGCTAAAATTTCGATTCCGGTGATATCATCCTCGGTCAGCAGACCATTGTCCAAGTGGATGTAGGCTTTGTCCAACCAGTAGGCTACATCTCTGCCTGCTCCAATCTCATGCTTGATGCTACGTAAGGTTAAGTCATGTCTTGCTTTGCTTTTTACTGCCATAATTTACCTCCTTAATTTGTCATAGATGCGATTGTATCTGTCAGCTGCTTGATTACAATGTTTACATCTCGCTGGTAATCCAGCTTAATGCCTGCACCATCCGTCTCTACAATGGTTGTTGGGCCGTAGGTTATGAGGGCACGGTAAGCTGCAATATCGGCAGCTGAGAGTGGGATCTCGATGGGAGCGGCAAGGGCATACATTACTTCTCCACTATGTTCTTTGCAGGATTCGTTAATAGTTTCCGCATAATTTTCTTTTATAAGATATAAAAAGCCCATTTCTGGGTTGAAATTCCACGTCTCTGAAGTAAATGTACTCCTGGCCTCGATCCTTTGACTCGTTCCGATAATGCTCTTCGCGCTTGGCAATTTTTTCAAATTCATATTGCAATATCGTCCTGCTTGCGAAAAAGTCACATCTTCTCCATCAACAATAATGGAATACACCCTCTGCACATATACGCCCCTCTCCAGATCTACTTCATCACAGATCCATTGCTGTCCTGTATCGTCTGTATAATTACCATCAGATGAAACAGGAATACCTGGCAGACTGGTTGGAGATGTGATGGTGATGGTCTGCGGGGTACGGTAAGGCTCGTAATCAGTGGCTTCCGATGCTTCTTCTACTTGCAAAAGCTCTGATTCTGTACATTCATGTAAAGTTGTTGTCCCGTTAGTCCATGAACCCGCAATTCCACATACAAGGATTCCATCACTCTTTGCAGTGTATGATTTTTTCAATGCTTTATAGCTCATTCCGACAAATCCGAGCGCATTATTACTATCGATTGCTTTCTCTATAGTTTCGTATTCAGCCATACCTATAACTGCGTTTTTGTTTGGATTCGTCACAGAGATAATATAAGTTTTCCTTTCCGGCATTTTATCGCCTTGCAAACCCAAAGGTTTCATATGTCGGAGCAAACGGCAGCTTAGCTTCATTCTCCTTCCTACTTTCATCAATTTTCAACACATCATTTGAGTAGTTTGCATAGTAAAACTTCCACCAAAAGGTTCTTTCCATGCACCACTACCTCGCTTTTGCACTCTGAATCTCCTGCGGATAATCTGGTGACGGTGATGGCTTACCGCCTGTATATGGCTCCCAAGGAGTGCGGTGTCTCCGGCGTTAAGCATGACTTTAATCCCTGTTAGTGAATACTTCACATCCTTTGTGATGTAAAATGTCAGCATGCGCGCCGTTTTTCCATTTAAACTCGCCGTTGATTCTATCAATCTCTGAAACTTATCATCTAAAAGCGCTCCTTTCACAGCGCCATCTATAGATAACGTATACACTCCGGTCAGTGGCGTTTTCGCAATGTCCACGTATGCATATCCGCCCTCTGTTGCTGTTCCGTTCATTTCAATCACGCCATTTTGAATTCGAAGTGTCACCTCTTATTGTTCGTTCTGCATCCGGAATATTTAAGAGCTGTGCCCCTGTCGTCGTCACCTGCGTGGATTTGCCATACAGCACCAGCCCCTCCAGCGGCGCCTCAAACGCGTCGGTAACACAGACACGACTGCCCGTCTCGCTTCCAACAAGGATATTCTGCCGCTTCCGAAGGTATTCCAGGTCCGTCTGGTCAGCCTTCTTCGCCAGCTCATCACCCACAACCTTTGCATCTGCCGCACGCCCGGAAAGAGTCAAGCTCTCGTCCGTGACGAAGTTGGTCTTTCCCGCCTCTACCGCCGCGTTTACCGCCGCCACACCCTCGTTCTCTGCGGTCTCTACTGCCTGGACCGCGGCTGTCTTGCTGCTGCCGATTTCTTCTAAAGCAGATGTCTTGGTCTGCTCGATACCTGCGGTTACAGCCTCGACGGTCTGGACACCGCTGGTCTTGGCAGTATCAATGTCCTTGATAGCACCGCTCCGTGCCGTCTCGATGTCGCTTTTAGCTTTATCTATCGCTTGCAGGCCCTCCGTCTTGGCTGTTCCGATAGCAGCTACTCCATCTGTCTTAGCCTCTGACAAGCTCTGTTCTGCCACCATACGTGCATCTGTCACGGCCTTGATAGCTGTCTCTCTGGCATCATCCACCGCCTTTACTGTGCCTGTCTTAGCGGTCTCGATGGTCTCTACTGCATCGGTCTTGGCTGATGCGATATCCGTTAGGGCAGTACGCCCTGCCTCGGCTACATGCCTTGCTACTGTCTCAGCTGCGACTCTGCTTTTGTCAGCCTGCTCAGCTGCATCTTCTGCAGCAACCTTACTCTCTGCAGCATTCCCCGCCGCGGTCTCTGCCCGGTCGGCTGCAGCGTTTACTGCCTGGACCGCATCAGCAAGCGGATGATCCTTTTCTGTGTCCGGATGTTCCTCACCAGGCTTCGGACGCGCCCGAACCGTCATGAGGATTTTATATTCTGTATATCTGGATTTTTCATCTGTCAAATACACAAAAGCATAAAGGTTATAATCCTGGACCTTGTTTATTTCTAAAAGAACGTTAGGGATTTTTACCTCTGTAATTCCATTTGTTGTTACACCAATCCGTGTCTCTGATTCCCCACCGCATTCCATAGATGCAAAATGGATTTCTGCAGCCACTGGAAGTTCTAATCCCTCTAATATAAGTTTTGCGCCATAATCATACTGCCACAGATTTCCAAATGCCTGAGCAAAATGACTACCTGATATAAACTTAGCTGTTATGATACGTCCCATGATGTCACCTCTTTTCTTTTTGCATTATAAAAAAGTAAACCCTTAAGCCTTCAAAAGTCTTTCAACTTCTGCTCTAATTTTTGGTGGTACGCCTTCAAGTGTTTTTCTCCCTTTTCGGATCAGATCTGCATATACTCTTGCCATTATGACTTACCTCCTTCATAAAGCTCTACAATTGCCAGCTGGGTATTTGTCACTTCTTCCTCTAATGCTGCATATTTTTCACGCAAGTCCGGAAGACGAAACTCTGCAATCAGAACGGTACCTGTTATATCTTTATACTCATACACTGCATTGCCCTCTGAATCAGTACCTGTCTGGTTTTTCTCAACTCTAATTACATAATCCTTCTGTCTGGTCATGCGACCAGCATATACCAAATCTGTCCTGGATGCCATTGTGTCCCCATTTTCATCTAAAAGCAAAATAGATTTAACGCCTGACATCACGGTTTCAACTTCTTCAAAGGTCTGCTCCCCTGGCTGGAAGATAATACATCCTCCATCCTGCTGCAGCTGATATCCGTCAGCTACTAATTCATAACTCCGAGTTCCGATTTTGATAGATTCCATAATGTTCTATCTCCTTTCTGATTTGATTTTGTGTATAATAAAAGGCCCTTTTAGGCCTTGGATTGTTGTTTCTATGAAATTGGCTTAGTTTTATAGTAATTTAGAAACTCTTGGAACAAACAAACTCAACACAGATAATCATATTTCCAAAGTAGTCTTGAATGCTAATAATAATGGAGTAACGTTTACGATTGATGGTGTTCCTTATACTTCACCGATAATGGTTGCGGGAAAGAGCATTACTAGAATGGAAATTGATACAACATTATCTAAATTAACCCTTAGTTTCTTTTATGATGGACAAATCATAAAACGGTATGTATCCTTGTCAGCATCTTAATTTATCAGTTGCAAAGACTTGTATTCCAATAGCAAACAATCTTTTTGTAGATTAAGCCGTACCAAAATTATCATAGTTACCCATTTTTTCCGGAAAATGTAGAACCAGCTGTTGCAATTTTAAATTATTTCCGTCTTTTACTGCTGTAAAATTGTAAACACTGCTATCTTCAACTTTTGTTTGACATATACCGCTAGCATATGTAGGAATGTTTCCAAAATAGATTGAAGTGTCTTAGTTGCTACTCCATTTGTAAAGGTAAACTCTTCGATAATTAAAACAATCGTTGTAGTCTTAACTTTTATTTTAAAATATCCCGAATCTAAATTACTATTTTGTTTAGCAATCGCAGTCACCACATCCACTGCACTGTCTGGCAATTTCGATACATCCCCGATCTTCTGATTTACTGAATAAAGCGCCGCCATACTGGCAATCTTATCCGGATCATTAACGATTTGATTTACCACAGCTGCCGCAATAGTTTCAATGGCATTACTATTTCTTTTATTCCTTCTTCCATATGCGTCAACCTTTCCGCTGACAATGGTGTACTGGCATCTGGCTTATTCTTCCAAAATTGTTTCACATAAGCTACAAAACTATTTAATGTCATGATTTTTCACTCCGTTTTCTCTAACCCACGTACAACAATCGCCGCATTACTGAGCAGTGCTGCCTGATCCGGGCCTGTTACTATAAGATGATCAAAAATATAGAGCAACGTTGCCCGCTGCTCTTCTGATAAGTTATACATGTTTTTCCTTTCTGATCAGGCTTTTCAGCCTGTCTATTTCCTCCTGCTGGCTCTGTATAGCAGCTACCAGCAGGGGAATGTAATTGGTATACGGGATTGTAAAATATCTTCCACTATGTCCATACAGAGGAAGGTTTAACCCCTGCTTTCTGCATATCCTACGGACATCCTGAGCAATAAAACCTATACCTGCATGGTCTGTCCGTTTCATATAGTAGGATACCGGCTGGAGCTGTTTTATGATCTGAAGTGCTGTTCCTGTATCTACTTTATGGATATTTTCCTTTAATCTTCGGTCTGAGTACTCATCTATTGTCCCAATGATCGTATTGGCTCTGAGCTTGTCACACCCAATGGTATTGGCGCCTATATCCGCCATGGACGCATAACAATCTACAGAAAAAGTATCCCTGCATGTAAATCTGGATGCAAGTACGGTTTCACCATAAATGGTAGCACCTGTAGCAGTGGTACCGATCTCTATATTTTTTGCAAGGACTTTACCATTCTGATCTACCGTAAATTGACCATCACCAACATTGATACTTCCCTTGAACAGACCTTCCACTACGGTCAGTTTCCCGTCTGCAGTCAAGGAAGAATAGGTGGACGTCCAGCTAAAGCGATTGCCTTTAATATCAATGCCGCCACTTTCAATGGATAATTGAGCCGATACTTCTCCCTTTTTAACCATCAGTTTTATGTTCTCTGCCGTCATCGTGATCTGAGAAGATAATTCTCCTTCTGCAGCAGACGCTCGTTTTACTTCTGCGGCAATCTGTTCTGCAGTGATCGTCAGTTTTGCCTCTGTACGTTTTTCTAGGTCCACCAGGTTTGCTGATACTTCATCTACATTTTCTTTAAATATGCAGCCTTGCCTTTAAGCGGATAATGTCCGCGTTGGTCCCCTGCTCTTCCTTTCGTATTTCTTCACCTGTTGCGCTATAGGTATCCTGTAAGGCATGGATCCCTTTCATCGTCCTCTTAATGATGTAAGAAACAATTGTCCCTTCTTCCGACTTGATCGCTTCTAAGATCTCCCAGTTCTAAATATGGCAAGCCTTTTAGCAGATTACATTCGTAAGGAACATAAGGTCGGCTGCTCACCATTCCATAAATCCCCGCTGCGATCTGCTGTAATTCATCTGCGCCCTTGCCGTATAGCAGGAAGTTACCTTCTACTACCAGACAATTACCGGTTCCATAGATCGCACCAATATCCTCTTCTTCCTGGCGGATTTGTACCGCTTCAACGGCTTTTACCGTGTAATCTTCAAAAACACAGGATTTATACAGATTTTGTGAAATTGTTTCATCATAGACCTGCTCATTCATTTCACCTGGAACAAGAGGATATAATTCATCTGACGGATACAGATTTTCAGCTGGTGCCAAAATATAATTCGGTTGCAATGCAATATGCTGTAAAATTCCTTCCCGGTCAAAATGCCAAACACACCATTCATCTGTTCACATGCAATCAGTATCCCGACCAGACAATTCTTCTACACTCATTGTCTTTTCAATCAAAATACTGTCATTTGGAAGATAAGATGGAACCTTTTCCGTCACACCAACGTACTGACATAAACTGGATCTGAATTCTTTCAATGTCATTGGAAACAAAAGATTGTTATACCACTGTGCCACATTTACATCAAATAGAGACATCTGGTCCAGACCCACAATATCCAGGTATTTTCTATCTGTTTCTTTTCTGCGGATTTAATGATATATACTCCTAAAGGCATCCGATATCCATTAGGATATATATCATCACCTGGAAACAGGCCTGCTTCTGCCATATTCCCTCCAGGATCTGATAAACTTTCATTCTGGCTTCTTTACAACTTCCGTAACATTAAGAAGTGTAATTTTTAACTGTGATGCCTCGCAGCTTCCAAATTCCAGATTTTCATTACTGGACAATGCCTCATCCAGTTCCATTGTTTCCGCTTTTATGTTACTGCTTGAAAGATGCAGGTAAGGTTCTTCTTCTCCTTTGTGATAAAAGTCCAGGATCAGCTGTTTATCTGTACTGTCGCCCGATACAGTTCTTTTAATCGTTCATCCACATTTAACATAAGCTGCCTCCCTAATATTCTGTCAACTGAATATCAAATGGCTCATAGACCATATCCAGTTTTCTTTCATTCACATGAGATCGTATATTCAATATCTGCGATATAAAATACCCTGACTTATAATCCATTTCCTCATCGTTCCAATACGTGACAGATACCTTTCTTTCCCGCTCTCCTCCTGACACGATCCCCGCATCTATGATCGCTTTAACGACTATCTTTCACCCAGATACAGTTTCCGGATCGGTACTGTCAGGCTCGTCTTATAATTCGGCGATGTCTGACGGTGGAGCAATGCCGTTGCATCACGGATGCATCCAGTTCCAGTCTCTGATTGGGTGTACTTTTATATTTCTCCAGATACTTATTCGGAAGGACGGTATTTCCAAACTTTATAAGCCATCCTTTAAAAGCCATAGTCCTTTCTCCTTACACAAGCAGCGGATTTTTCCCGTCTGCTTTCTTGCCAACCGGTTACGTTTTACCACATTTTCATACACTACCTTTCCATCCAGATTGATCATCAGCTGAATATCTCCACCCAGTCCAGCACCTGCCTCTTTCAAAGCTTCCAGCAATGCCTGCTTGATCGTAGACAATGGAGAGACAACTTCTGCTTCCCGGTTGTTGTCTCCAAGGATCGCCGCAAATTCTCCGGCCTGTCTTGGAACAACGGTTCCTGTAGCCAGTCTAGGAAGTTTCATCGATGAGACATTAAATCCAAAATGCTGACCACCGGCTAAGGCACCCAGTCCGGTACATCAAAACTGATACCATTTAAACCTTCCACAATATGATTGATCGCAACTTCTACTGTGGAAATGATCCCGTTAAAAACACTCTTAAATATATCTTTTATACCATTTAAGGCCTTTTCCATATCTCCGGTAAATACGCCCTGTATAAACTCCAGGATGCCGTTTAAAGCGTCTGTTACACCTTGGGCTGCAGTGCTTACTACTGCAAGAAGCGCAGTAAAAATCCTCCAACATTTTCAATGGCTGCACCAATAAGCGGGGCAAAACTCTGAACGATCCAGTTTAAAAGCGGCTGCAGTACCTGGTTCCATAAGACGGTTAGGTATCTGCAACGTTTCCGGATAATTCTACAAAACTTTTAATAAATGGCTGCAAATATTGGCTTTTGACTTCTGTAAATTTATCTGCCACTTTCTGAAGTGCCGGCAATATGTATGTTTCAAATGCTTCCAGAGCGCTTTTATGGATTTCTGTAAGTCCCTCTGTAAATGCGTCAAACATAGGTGCTACATGCTCATCATATGTCTGGTTTATCTGATCAAACGCATCTGTAAACAGATCTTTAAGATCTCCCATTATCTGAGCAGCAACTCCCAGAAGCCCGCCAAATGCCTGTTTAAAACCGGCCGTATTATTTGTAAGAGGCGTCAGCAGGGCGTTTAAAAGATCCCGCCCAAGCTTGGCAAACACTTCTGTCAAACCCATGAAGGAGTTGGAAAAAAAGCCGATCAGATTTGCAGTAAATGTTTGCCCGTTTTCATCTGCAAAGACACTGAATACTTCTGCGAAAGCTGCGGAAAAATTTGCCACAATATCTGCTATGTCCCCGGTTATATCAAACATGTCTATGATATATTGCTTGATCCGTTCCTGAGCTTCTTCCAGATACTTTGCAGTGCCACCGACCAGGTTTGCTGCCAGCGTAATACCAACTGAAGCAACAGCCCCTGCGATTACGCCTAAATCATAGACCATTTTATTTCCCCAGGTACTTGCTGCAGCCTGGACTCGCGGATCTGAAAAAATATCAGACAGGCTTTCCTTAATACTCTGAAGCCCTTTCTGGATCGTAGCAAACCGGGAAGTAGTATCTCCTAATCCTACCTTAAATCCTTTGGTGAATAGACTAGACAGATCACTCCATTTCTTTTTAATGCATCCAGGGCTTTTGACAGTGAACTGGATACTGCCACTGTTTCAAACATCTGGGACGGATCTGTTCCGGAACCACCGCCTCCGCCACCTGCATTATTTTGACTTAGGACATTTAATTTATCAAAAGCTGCCAGACTATTCTTTGCATCTTTTGCTGCGCTTCCTGTCTTTTAAGACTTTTTGCATAATCTTCCTGGGTCTTCTTAGCTTTCACAAAGGTGGATTTCCCTGTTAATGCCGCTACCAGTTGCCCGATCCAGGCCAGTGCCTGGGCTATCGCATCAATCAATGCAGTGATTGCCGGTACCGCAACACTTAAAATGGGAGCAAAACCGGCTGCCAGGCTGTTCTTTAAATACAATAAAGAAGAGGACAGACCGGATAATGTCTGGTTTGCGCTTCCGGAATATCTTGCAAGGTTTTGAAAGCCTTCCTTTGTCGCGCTCATCACTGCCATTACCGCCTGCATGACAAAACGCATCATCATCATACGGCTGATTCGGCCTAAAAGCTGCATCCCTTTCCCTGAGTTCTTCGCCGCTTTACCAGCGCCATTTACAGAGTCCCTTAATTTATCCGCGGATGCTTTTGCTTTCTTCTGTCCGGCATCTGCACTTAAAGGGATTTTTGTATTCATTCTCTGCCTGGATCACCTGTTGTAGCTGCACATAAGTCTGGTCATAATCTGCATTTCCAAGGGATATCCCCTGCTGCTCCATTCCCAAAAGCTTACTTCTAAGTGCTTCTTTCTGTCCCTCAAAGGAATTGGGATCAAACTGGACCGGAAGTTTAACAGGAGTGGTAAGGTTCTTTTTATAAGTACTCAGATCGGACTGTGCCTGGTTTAAAGCCTTATAGGTGCTGTCATACAAGGCATCACCAAAGCTTTTTCCCTGGCTTTCCAGATCTTTAAGTTCCTGCTTTAAACGATCAATCTTCCCCTGCAGGAGTCCGCTGGAAAAATAACTGCGTCTGGCGTTGGATTGGTCAGTTCCTGCTTATAATCTTTCAAAGCCTGCTTGACTTTCTCCAGTTTCAGATAAGTTTCATCATATTTTTCATCACCAAAGTACATCCCCTGGCTTTCCAGGTCTTTGAGTTCCTGTTTTAATTCGCTGATCTTCTGTGCAAAATCATTGGTTGCCTTTTCCGCTTTCTCTTCTCCGGCTGCATACTTATCAATAAATTCTATTGCTACAGGATCATAACCATATGCCGAAGGATCGTCTACCTTTACCCGTCTGGCGGGTGTCGGCTCCTGTTCCTGGTATTCCCCACGATCTACTTTGATGGCATCCATCTGTTCCTGCAGGCTTTTGGTCTGTCTTTCTGCCTGTTTAGCTGACTCTGTTACCTGATCAATTCCCTCAGCTGCCTTGGAAGACTGGGCTGCTGCTGTTTCTGCCGCCTGGCCCGCATTATTAAACACATTTGAAATATTGTCAGAAAGCCTGTCAACTGCTTTGGTGAGCCTGTCAAAAGCTTTTTCCAGTGTTCCGGTTCCTTTTTCCAGTCCAGAGGTATCAATTTTTGTATCAAATTTCAGACTGCCATCAGCTGCCATATCCTCACCTCTTTTCCAGGCATAAAAATAAGACGCTGTCGCGCGCCTCAGCCTAATAACTTATTCCAATAGTCAATTTCTTCCTGTTCTTCTTTCGTATACCGTTTCTTAAGGTCACAGATCTTTTTATTGTTTCTACGAAATTCTCTTTCCCATTTTTCCAGGTGCTTACCTTTTGCCATTTTCTGCCGGATCCCAAGTACAGTGGAAAAGATACCTTCCCGGATTTCCATGAAATATCCCACAAAGGTCCACCAGTGAATATATGGGACGGATCTTACTTCGCATCCGGCCACCTGGTTGATAGCCGGAAACAGGATCGGCTCATCCTGCTCCCAGTCCATCACCTTGACCGGCATTATATCCTCTTCATCTTCCTGGCCACAGTCCAGGAACCAGAGCGCCTTTTTAGCTGCCTCTTCATAAAGTTCCTTTGGCATATCTGTCCAGCCTTCATACAGGATCTTACACATAACCACGTGAGCTTCTTCTACCGTAAGCTCTGGATCATTAAACGCCTGCATGATCACCAGGATATCCCTGTAGTCCGTTCTGATCTTCCATTCCTTTTTGCCTACCTTAAGAGTGACAGGAAGCTGGCCTAACCGGATCATTTTGTATAGCCGGCCGTATACTTCTGGATCCGCTTATTGCTTGCCTCTACTCCGGCTTTCATGTTTTTCTTGATGATCGGCATCAGACCGTTCATAACGGACTCAAACAGGAGCTTTCCGCCTTTTACTGGTGAAAATGGAGACTGACCATTAAACAGCGTGTCATAAACGTCTGCGTTAAAAATAGCATTAAAACAGTCTTTTACGCCCTGCTCTGCTTTCTTCCACTCAATACTTGCATTTTCATCTGTTGGATCTACGGTACCGTCCTCCAAAAGCTTGACGTTGCCCTGAAGCTCATCTTTCACATGCCCCAGCTTCTCCATTTCATCCATGCAGCGCTGCCACATATTCAGATCAGAAGGATTAATCCGGATCACACGGTCCGGATCATCATTTATCATGTACTCCTTATAACCTTCATCAAATTTAAGGCTTTCCATATATAGTCTCCTTATTCACTGTCAGGTGTAAACGTCTTTATTTCTAAGGCAAAAGTTCCCTTTACTCTGTTGCCTGTATGATGTACATTAAACGGGATCTGATAACCGGTGGTATCTCCGCCATAGCTTGACACTTCAATAATCACATCTTCGCGATAAGCCACATAAGAGCCTGCTGCTCCAGATGCCGACTCCCAAAGGTGTACTTCAACAACGGTAGTTTTTAAGTCATCTAGGGTCTGACGTTCATCAATGATCCCCTGAAGCCGTTCAAACATAGGATCACCCACAACCGCATAAAACGGATCTGCCGTAGCCTGTGGCTGGTAGCTGTCCAATGTAACGGATGTTTCACCCAGAATATTGTTCTTGGTATCCACATTGGCATTCATTTCTACGTTGTATTCTTCCAGGTCTTTTCCTAAACGGACATAAGCTGTTTCCTTTGTGCCCGGAAGAGCAGAGTCAATAAAGTTACCCATGAATTTTCTTTTGATCTTCTGTCCTGCAATAGGTGCTTTATCTGCCATTTATTCTTCCTCACTTTCTACTTTGTACTGGGCATAGATCTGCAGCTGATACATAACGCCCTGATCAACGGTATCTCCCATCAGGCCCATGCTCATGGCATTGGCTGTGGTTGCCTTTAAAAATGTGGCCTCTTTCACTTCATCACCCACATTTACTTCTATTCCACTCTCTTCTGGAAGCTGCTCTAGCCAATAGGCCAGTTCAAAGGAAATTGCTGTTTGCCAGCCGGTTGTAATCTGTAAAGGACTGTCCCACTGCATACATAACAAAGTTATGCCTGCGGATCTGATTACCCAGGATATCTTCTTTCACCAGGCTGTCACCATTGCTGGACAGGCCGTAATTAACCGGATCCGGTTCTGTAAAATCAATGTGAATATCATCACCGGTCAGAAACTCGGATATCTTGGGATATTCCGTTAGTTTCTGACGCATATATTCAATGATCGTCATATCCTGCCTCCTCTGCTAAGCACTGCCTGCGCCGCCTGAAGGATATCATCCTTATGATCTGCTTTCATACGTTCAAACCATTTCTTTCCGCGCATAGGAGCACCAGCATAAGTCAGCTCTTTTCCTGTTGGTACCTTGATCTCATTTTTCTTCGCCCAGGCACTTCCAGTTGTTGGTGACACATAAAGGATGCCTTCATACAGGTAATGAGCAAACGGACCGGGAGTATCAATCTGGCCTGAACCGATTGTAGTGGCAGCCACCATCAGGTGTTTCAGCTCGCCGGCCTGACGCCTTGGCATATAATCACTCATATAGCGCATACATTCACTGTCGATTGCTGCTTGCACAGGTCCATTTTCAGCAACTTTATGTCTACGCCGCATTTCTGCCGTAGAAAGCATTTTTATAACTATTTTCATGGTTACACCTCCTACTTACAGGACAGCTCATAATGCTGGACCGCTTCACTACCATACAACCGTTCATCCACAGTTGTAACTGTTACATATCCATGGCTTGCTTTCAACGCTGCCAGTGACTTTGACATGGTTTCCTGACTGCTGCAGTCTATTTCGTCTTCAACGATACCTTTTACAGCCAGATCCTTTCCCTGGGTAAACGTAAGTGGATTGCAAAGACTTTCCAGCGGGATTACCAGAAGAACTGACGCTGCATCACGCTGGCCTGTTTTTAGAAAAGTAGACTGCCTCACATCTTCCCAATAAACATCTTCAACCGGTATCCGGATGTATCGCATATCCTTGCCGCATTTGTGGTATAAATACAAGGTTACATCTGCATTAGTAAACATCAGCACACCCCCTGATAGCATAAACCGGTATTTTCCAGCCATTTCTTAACGATCTGGTTTTGCTTCCTTATGGCAGCTTCTGTTAATTCCTGCGAAGATCCATAGGAAGCCGAATAAGTTCCGATCTTTTCAGAAGTCTTTCCGGATGCATTTTTTTCCGTCTTTTCCTGCCGACAGATAACCTCTGCCAGTTCACAGCAGCATAATTTTGCTTCTTCCGGAACATCTTCCATAATCGTCAGCCGTCCGAATGTATACTGATCCATGATCTGGCTTGCCTGTCTGGCATAAAAAGGAAAACCGGAGCTGATGGCCGCTTTCCTTCCAAGAAGATATTCATTTTTATAAAACTCTTCATCTGCATAAACCATCAGCTTTTTTCCTTTCTTTTATCACGCATTTTTGATAAGGGTTACATCCTTCGTTACTGCAGATGCAACCACCGTTACGGTCTCAGTGATCTGACTGTATCCGGTCTTTTTGATCTTTGCCGGATATGTACCAGGTCGCAGGTTAAATACTGCTTCGCCTGACGCATTGGTCTTTAATCTGGATCCATTTACATCTACAATAGCACCTTCAATTGCTTCCGGACTTCCTGCGTTATCCTTTACAGTAAAGGTTACAGTCTGAGTAGTTACCGGTGTTGCCGGTTCCAGATAAGCAAACGGGCAGCCTACACGGTCCTCATCCATTCTGGTTGCCGGATTTGGAAGAGCCCAACCCATACGAAATACAATACGCAGAGCTACCATATCCTGCTGAGCCAGGTTATAAACGATATCCTTAGTGATCGGATCCTGGATAACTCCCTGGTCAAGGATCTTTACAGTAACGTCCTGACGAATTGCATATACCGCCTGCTTAAAATCACCTACGATTAGTTGAGCAATGCTGTTATCATAAGCACCGTTCTGCGGGAAATACATAGGCGCACCGTCCAGTGCGTAATTAGTGGATCCCTGCATGTCGCTCTTAAAAATCGGTGTTCCGTCCGTTGCCTTGATGCCTCTTAACTTTGCTCTCATACCCATGGCTGCCAGAGCGCCAGTTGCCATGTAACCATCCTCTTCAACTTTGGAGATCACGCCATTCTCTCCCAGAAGCAGGTTGTAATAATCCGGAGTAGATCCAGGTGCTACGTTGTTGCCTGCCTGACGTGCCAGGGTGATGATATCGTTCTGCCATACTCTCGGGCGATTTACACCGAAGATGATCGCAGAGTCTACTCTCTGGCCGATTGCTTCATTTACTCTTGGAGTGATCTCACCAAAAATATCAAACTCCGCATCATCTAATACTGCCTCTGGGATCGGCACGATAACAGCCAGCTCAGCTGCATCCAGATATACGTTATCCCAAGCCTGGCGGCTGGTCTGTTTCATACCAGTGTCACCATCCACCCAGTACGCAGTTGGGAGGAAATCCAATACACGGATCCTGGTCTGGTCACTGGTCATGTTTGGCAGCTTTCGTGCCATGCTCATAAATACGGACTGCTTCGGTGCGTCCTGAAAATGGTAGATACTACCTGTTCGCGGATGATTGCCTCCGCATCAGATCTGCTTGTAATATGTACTGGCATAAATCAATTACCTCCTTATTCTCTTCCAAAAATACTTCTTAAGGCTTCATTTGCCCTTGTCTTTGTGTCCTCAGTTCCTTTACCGCCCGATCCAGGAGTATAAGAAACCACTTTGGGTATCTGTGTGTCCTGAAACAAATAGGCATTGTCTTTCTTGACTGCCTCCAGAGCAGTTTTAATATCCGCTTCCTGGTTCTTGCTGGCTTTCAGCTTCTCTACATCCATGAATGGCATTACCGCTTTCAGATCACGGGGCTTGTACCCTTCTGCAGTAGTCTTTAAAAGATCATTAAAGTCACGATCCGCAATCTGCTTCTGGTACTCCGCATCCTTGGCTGCCAGATCTGCGGTCAGCTTGATGACTTTTCCCTGCAAGTCCTGAACATTGACGCCCTCAAAGCTTTTCAGGGTTGTCTGGGCTGTATCCAACTGAGTCTTATAGTTATCTCTTTCTGTCTTTATGGCTTCAATATCCCTGCCATTCTCAGCCATAATGTTGTCCACCTGTTCCTTTGACAGGCCCATGTCCTCTAAAAATTTTCTCTTCATTTTCTTCCTTTCCCACTACGCTTTTACGGGGTTGCTTCCCTTGTGCTGGTAGTTTTACGTCATTCCGGACAATTTTCTGCATAAAAATAACACGCATCTCTGCGTGCCTACTGCTCGATCTTATTACATTTGGTACACCGTCTTACATAACCGCCATAAGGACCGGAAGCCCGGCTCCAGTGCTTGCGGTAGTGATGGCAACATTCTTTTCTTGAAAAACCTCTGCCAGATCCATGATATAAGTCCCGTAAGATCACCTTCTTTCATTTGCGACGTCGCAATTATTCTTCATAAATCACGTCTAACCCATAAGCTATTGCGGCATCGTGTTCAATCCGACACCCTCTAGCCTTTTCCCAACCCTTGCAGAAATAAGCTGCATGGCAAAGGGACATATTTTCCAGACTTTTAGCAAGGAAACAAAGAGGTATCTGTACCACTCCACGTTCTTTCATCTTTTCATTGCTATACCATTCATCAGTAAACAGGGTGTTTACAATTTCATAACCTTTAGCTTCCAGTATCTTAATCGCCTGTTCCCTGGTTGCAATAATCTCTTCATCTGTTTTTCCAGCCATGGGCTGACTAAGCATTGCTTTCTTCATCTTCTTATCCTCTCTTTCTTAAAAATGGGCACAAAAATACCACCCTACTGACTGGTGGTATTTTTAACTTATTTCTGATTTTTCTTTATAATCCTCAATTCCATTGTACTCATCCCAATTATATGGCGGAAATGGTGTGACAAAAGTCTCTTTCCACTTTGCCCGAAGATTTTTCATTTCATCATCCGTTTTAAGTACTGAATTAAGTCCATCTGAAACATCCTTCATAATGTTTTAACAAATGGTATCAATAATTATGCCATTTGCATTTCTTACAAATTGTTTCCCAATCGTCTTTTTCTTAAATCGCTCAGGAAGCTTATCTGCTTTTAAACGCCCATCAACTGCATCTACATTTTCGATACAATCAATATCCTCAATCATTTCATCCACAAGAGGACATTTTACGAATCTATCATCTTCCATGTCTCACTATCTCCAATGCTTTCAAAATGTTGTCAGAATACTCTTCCCGCTTAAATGCAGTACGGATAAATGCATCCGATGTTCTTACGTATGCAGCTCCATCTTCACTGTAGTACCGCTCGAACTGCCCCTTCCAGACGGTCTCTGAAAATGATGCCCGGCGGATAAAACCTTTTGCTTCGTCAAAGTTACTTCATGCTGCCGTTCATCGTTAATGTGTTCGCTGTCAAAGCTGAGTTTTCAAAATCCACTTTGCTCGGTTCAAGATTAATCTTTCCTCGGAAACCCAATTCCTTTAACTCTGATTTTATTATAGCAATTCTCTTCCGTTTTTCAATAGCTTCCAGTTCTTCCTTGGTCGGATTAGCCTCGCCAACCTTCAACCGCTCCCTCTGCTGCCCAGGCCCATAGCCTTTGAAAATTCCACATAGGTCTTTTCTGTTAATCGCTTCCTGCATCTGGCAGCAGTCAGGTCATCTTTATCAGCTCTGGCCTTTTCCAAGAGCTTAATGTCCTGTTTCTGCTTCCGGATCGTGCGTTCCAGCTTCCGCTGATACTGCAGCGCCGCATATGTATCATACTCTTTACCATGAAAGGACTTCTTTTCGTTTTCTTTCCGGTTCTGCTCTGCAAGCCACTCATCGGTATACTTACGCTTGGAAACACCTGGAATAAAAGGAAAGCGGATATGGTAACAGTTGATTCCGGCAAACCCCAGCATCTCTCCCAAACCACAGACCGTACGCATTTCAGCGGAACTATATACTTTGCCCTGCCAGCTTTGGTGGTTCATGTATCCTGTGCCTGTGTTACGGGCTCCTAAATGCCATTCAACTTCCCAATAGTCCGTTCCCAACTCCTTTGCGTTATGCTCATTCACCTTATCAGTCATCTGCGCAATGCCTGTCATAACGGCTCTTCTGGCAGCCACCTCAATGCGGTCTGACCTTCCTGACGCATAATCAACCACCCGGACACCACTGGATGTCATCTCATCGATCATATCCCCGATCGCCTGGCTGTATGTCTTAGCGCCAGTAGTGATCTTCATCATGGCTTCATCTAAGCCGCGTTCTAGATACTCAGACATAGGAGTAAACACTTTTTTCCCATTTCCCATTGGCACATTAAAACCGGTTGTCTTTGTTATATTCTCCATAGGCCTGAGGCTATCCGCTGTCTGGTCCTTTACTGCCTGCACCACCTGTTTCAGCCAGTCATTATCCTCATACGGGACTGCATCCATGCCTGCAGCTTTGTAGATCTCACTGTTTCTCACATAATCAGATCTTGCTGCAGTTTCATAAATCTCATCAATATCGATCCCTGCAGTTTTTACACCTTCCCGCAGGATCTCTTTGATCCGCTTCTTACTCATGCCTATAGCTGTCATGCGGTTAAGCAGCCAGTCTGTCACCGGTGTGATCTTGGAGCATTCCTGGATCCGGTTTACAACCTCTAACATGATATCCATTTCCAAGGCTGTCATGGTACGCCCTAATGGTTTCGGCAGCTTTTCAAGTTCTTCCGGCGTCAATCAGATCACTCCTCTACGTTTGCTGGTTCAGGAAGGTTCTTCTGGGCCTCTTCCAGTGTCTCCCCATACCACTTGCTTCTGTACTCTGCCAAGCTCATTACACCCATAGCAACATCCGCACGATCCGTCTGACGGTCTGCCTCTGCATCCACTACAATGCTGTCATCCCAGTCAAAGGAAACCTGATAGTCATTGCCCGGTGGTACCAGGCCATACAAGGAAGCCCAGAAGTTCATGGCATATACCAGATCTTCCAGGGCGGTCTGTAAAGCTAACTGCGTATCTGATACAAAGGTATAGGAGCGCTGCTTGCTGGTCTTGATTTCCGTTGCTGTCTTATCCACATTCTGGGGATCTGAAAGCGTTCCGTAAGCCAGGCAGCATGCAAACTCTATCAGCTTCAACTGGTTATTAAACCCATTGAATAATGCCGTATCTCGAATCTCGGGAGAAAATGTGTCCATGAAAGGCTTATCTGTTGCCCCGGAGTTATATTCCACGTTGCGGTATAACCTGTCCTGACTGCCCGGATACTCAAACTTATCCAGGTCACGGTTATATTTAAGCAGTGAAGTTGCCACATGCACCGCCAGCTGTGTGCCTTCATACTCCCAGCAGATATTGGAATATCGCCTATCTCCCTCTTTGATCAGTTCCACTGCTCTGGAATATACAGATACTCCTAGCGGACTGCCTGTATCATCCGCGTTTGCAAGAGGTACCTTAAAATACCCGAACAGAAGCCGGTCAGCACCCTCCATCACTGCTTCCGGCATTAATTCTGACCACCTATCCACTGAGTTTATGCTGATCTCGCTTCCAAGGCTGTAGTCATTGGTTGCAACAAAGGCCCTGTTTGTGATTCGGATCTGTTCTCCCTGCAGCGTGTGGACTTCCAGCCTGGTATAGATCTTCTGTCCCTTCCGGAACTGTTCCGTAAATACGCACTGCTGGATCTGTCCGGAATCATCAAAAGCAAGCGGGAAGAAACAGTCTGCCTGTACATACTGGATCGCAAGACCTGTTTTGTAACATACGGTTTTAAAATCAAACCGCCTTTCGCACATCCGTACTCCATATATCTGCGGATACTTGTCAGCACTTTTTCTGATACTGATCATTCAGATAGGTGGCGGAAGAACCTCCTGTTATCTCCGACTTCATTTCCAGAGTAACAAGCCTTGCAACCTCAGAGGCAATAGCTGCGCAGCTGCGCACTCTTCACTTTCTTTCGATCCACCCATGGCGCATTATCTTCATACATGGCCGTCCATAGCTCTATCCTACGGGCCATTTCAGAAGTCATGCAGACATCAACCTGTGTATCTGAATCCTGATTTAAAACCTGCGTGATCGCAGCCAGCATTTTAGAAAATTTCATTGTTATCACCTCTATTCGTACCGGATAAACCGGCTGATGTCCCGCTCAAATGTGTACTCAAAAGCATCTAGCGTATCAATATCACTGGTGCCGTCATCCAGTCGCACATCTTCCACAAGACATTTCTTCTCGTCCCACAATGCCGTTGTTAGAGCATCTTCCAGGCTCTGGCACTGATCTTTTACATAGAAAAAGCGGTGCTGGCTAAGCATCCGCTGCATAAAACGTATTCTGTCATTGATCGTTGTCTTCAGGGCATTTTCAATCCGGATCCAGCCAAGCCCCGCCTTCCTGACCGCTGTCCTCATACCTGCGATCAGCGTCTGCTCTGCACTATCACAATAGACAACGGTAATAAATCCATACAGGTTGATGATCTTCAAGCAAAAGTCTACAAACAATTCTCCCAACTTATTCGGATCAATACTGCCATTTACGCTCATATGGCGCTCACTGGCAAGTGCCGTAATACTTTGATAAGCCCTGGAGTATGCAGTAGCAACAAATGCATGTCCTGATCCTGAACCACCAAAGTCAACACCAATATTGATCTGTAAAAGGCTTTTAGGCTTCTCATAAATTGCATATGGGTTAATGCCTCCACTGGATGTCGCATCACACATCAACTTATACACAGAACCTTCCGCAGCTACCCACAGGCCACGGATGTACCGGTCATACAAGACCGTTCCTTTATATTCCTTGCAAAGCTCATCTACAAATACCCGGCTTAAAAATGGATTATCAAAGATCTCATACTTCTGGCAGTAAATGTCTGCATCAGAGTCCAGGAACTTTTAAACCAGTGCTGTGGGGCATCCGGGTTACAGGCTCCGTCAAAGCAGGAATAAGGCTTATCCAGACGGGATTTAAGCATGTTAAAAACATCCTGGTTCCAGTCTACAACCTCATCACCGTAACAATACTTTAATGAAGAGCCTCGGATCTTAGATACCTGGCTGACTTTCTCCGCACCCAGGCAGTAAACATCTTCCCCAAACATAGGACAGATGTTCTGGGAATTGATATCACCTACCAGCTTGGTTCCCCAGATACGCTGTAATGGTTCAATGATGTTTCGCTGGATCGTGCCTTTAGAAACGCCCAGGATCGCCACCAGCCCTTCTTTTTCGGCTCTGGCACGGATTCTCTTAGGGATCACATAATAGTCCATATAGGTCTTTCCGGAACGTGTCGCACCAACCTTAATATTCCATCGGTGGTTTGCATTTCGGAAAAACTCCTGCTGTTTATCAGAAAATGGCATACTACACAACCCCTTTTATCTCGCTAAGAACCTGGTCCAGGCGGCTCAGCTCCTCTTCATTGTCGGTACCCTTAAGTTTGTCCGTCTGGGCCTTGATCTGAGCTATGCGGGCCTTCTGCTCATCACTGGCAAGATCCCAGCGCTTATGCAGCAACTCGTCATACTGCTTAATGAGACTGCGAAGCTCCGACTGTGCCCTGGCCTGAGCCTGTAGGAATTTCCCCTGTTTATCCCAGGCATGCTGTACCTCCCAACGCTCTCCGATCACGTTGCCGTCTTTCTCCTCGATTTTCTCGATTGTTTTATCATCCCGATCACGCACATACATGATCTGCTGTGCCCGGATAATAGCCGCATAAGCAATCTGGATCTGATCCCAGAGGACATCCAGCGGATCCGTCGGCATCTCCTGGATAATAGAAACGGTCTCCTCAGGCAGATATTTGCTGAAGAAACCGAATTTTTCTGCTTTCTTATTTCCCGGAGGTCCACCAGAGCTGTTTTTGTTGCCCGGCTGAGCCCCTTTTCGTTTGGAACGTTCCGTATTTTTTTGGAGCGCTCCATTCAATTTTGAGTCCCATTTGTCCTTTGATTTCCATCCACGAATCGTGCCAGGAGATAAATTTAGTTGACTTGCAATCTCAACTAAATCAATCATTCCCACCGATTCTTTATATATTTCAAATGCCTGTTCGCGGTTCGGATCCCTTGCTCTCGGCACTCGTCATCACCTCCTATTCGTCGGTTTTGGGTATAAGAAAAGGAGCCACGCTGGGTGGCTCCTCATAATGTTATTCATCTACATATGTAGCTCTAACATTTTTCAATTTTGTTTGTCCTGCTACAGGCATATTCACTACATCTAAAACTTCTACGTCTAATCCCGGATAATTCGGATTAAAGCGATTTTGTTTCCATTCGGATACCGTCATATCACCCGGTGCTTTTCTTGTAAAAGGATACTGTGGCATATCCTTTTTATTATCTCGCAAATTTTTACCTACTGAAGATAAAAAATTAACCTGAAACCCTTCTACATCCCAAATCTTCTTTTCTACGTTTTTTACCATTGGCATAAAACCTTTTCTCCTTTGACATTTTTATTTTTCTGTTCACCTTGCTGTCTTAGTTCCATTACAATACCACATTTTGTTAGCACTGTCAATAGGTGAGTGCTAACAAAATTGATATGACAAAAAGACACCCTCTCACAAGGATGTCTTTCATGCTACCTGGAATGTCCGGGTGGAGATCCCTAAACCAGGTAAATCGGAACGGAAGGACTCGAACCTTCGCTTAGGATAAAAGCCATTGCTCTACCTACTGAGCTACGTTCCAAGGGGGAGGCAACAAGCTTTCGCCTGCTGCCTGGTGGGGTTCGACGTAAGCCGCCGGCCGTATGCCTTTGGCTTAATTCATGCTACCATAATATCACGGAAGTACCCCCTTCTAGTTACCCACTTTTTTATTTTTTCTTCTGAAGCGTTCTTCTCTCTTTCCTTGAATTACTCCATATGTATAAGCTACTGAAAGCATAAAAGGTGAGCATTCACATTTATATCTATCCATTAACCCCTTGAAAAAATCTCCCATATCCGTTCCTGGATATCCAACTGTAGGCTGATATCCATTTATCCTTAATTCTTCCTGAACATTCACTTTAGGCCACCCCCTGTGCAGTATCTTTAAAAAACAGATGACCATATATCATATCAAGCACGGCAGACATAAACTTCTTGCTATAATTCTGCTTTCCGGCCTCGTGCATAACATCCTCACGGAATTCTTTAAATTCTTCCAAACTCATTTTGCTACATTCTTTTTCCAGTTCTAAAACAGAAGGTGCAATCTGATCACAAAATTCTGAATATGTCATTACGCCACCTCCCCATAAACAACCTTGCATTTATTGCTATTGCCATTGGAGAGCATAAACTCAATCACAATCGGATAACCATTCTCATTCAGCCATTCCCTGACTTTCTCCAGAACACTTCCCTTATACTGAACTGTAACACCGTCATGACCATTCCGGCTGTAAGCCGTTCTCACAATCTCATCTGTAAAAATATCCAGCTTCTGAATAATGGCACTGACTGCCTTATCATGAGGTCTGCCAGACTCGGAAAAAATACCTAACTCTTTGGCAATACCTGTGCAGTCCCACAATTTTGGTTCGTCTGAGATTACTGGAGCATTAACGGGATAACCTGACTCAGAATAAATCCTCATTACTTCTGCCGCTATGTACTTAGAATCCACTCCGGCATCATGTAACGCAGCTTTGACATTCTTCACCATCATGTTTACAGACGGCAATTTTTCCTTCTTGGACTTGTCTTGCTTTGACATCTCATACGAACCGGTCTTGCGAAGTGTTGGAAGAACTTCATCTGCGATCCAGTCCGTGAAGGCTTCTGCGTTTGGTTTATGGCTCTTGAATACCAGCTTATACACACCGCTTTCTGTGAGAAAATTCTCACCCGCATTGTTCAATTTTCGGATGTCAACTTTACTGACATCCGAATTTTTAATCTTAACAACCTGCTTTTCGTTCATTTTGGCAATGGCCATTCTTACTGCGCTGTCACCCAGTTCTAAGCATGTGCCAACGTGATACGGGTTAAATAATACCTGTCCATTCAGTTCAAATACCTCTACATTGTGTCCTTCAAAAATCATTAAATTCTGCATTGCAATTTCCTCCTTGCAATTTCTGGCGGAATCCCTTACAATACAAGGTGATTCCTGGGTTTACAGGTTTCGATTTTTGAGCAATCACGTCGGTCGCCAAACTTACCGTGACTGCTCTTTTTTTGTTTCAACTTCCGCTTTCACAAGCTCTACGATAATGTCAGTTACTGTTCTGCCTTCGTTTACCGCCATATGCTTTAACTGCTTGTGAAGCTCGTCATCCATGATAATTCCTACTCGCTTCATTGTCTCGCCTCCCTTCTATTCGCTATCGAATATATGTGAATTATAATATTCAATATTGAATATGTCAAGTGTATGTTTGCAAATTTGAATATTTTATGCTAAAATATATTCAGAGGTGAATATTATGAGTCTAAACGAAATCATAAAAATTGGAACACGCATCAAGCGTATCAGAATGGATAAAAAATATCTCAACGAGCTGTTGCCGAAGCATTGGGAATTCCATATTCGACTTATTCAAACTATGAAAACAATAATCGAGAACCTAATCACGATACTCTAAAGCGTATTGCTGATGTACTCGATGTGTCTGTTTCGTATTTGATATACGGTGAAACTGGAAGTATGGCAACAAACACTGCTGAATATCTACTAACTCTGTCTGATTCGAACTTAATGAAAATCCAGATGGAACGTTTACGATTTGTGATATCGAAAACAACAAAACCAAAAATTCCGTTATTGTTACCGTCAGCCAATTAAAGCGATTAGTCCTTGAAACCTCTGACTATGTCACTTATTTAACTCAAAAACTTTTTCATCAATAAGCCACCCACCACTGAGTAGGTGGCTCTTTCACAACATATCACAGTCATCCTTCAATGTAAACCAGCTGAATTGTCTACACAATTACACACTTCACTGCAATTTCTAAAATTAGGTCTTTCCGTTTTGGAAATATCAAAGCAAAATACGAAAGATAATAACAAATAGTGAAAGATAGTAACAGGTAGTAACAGATATTCAATTTTTCTGATTAGTCTATTCAATTTTGCATATTCACACCAATACAATAATTATAAAATTTTTATAAACTATCTTTTCTGCGCCAGCAGATAGAAAAAATATCTGCGGTATTCATAAACTGCCTTCGTCCTACCGGAACATCCATCCATTCGTATGGTGTTCCTCTGTAACATTTCAAAATCCACTTGTAAATCTCAGGAGAGGCTTTTCTGGCGGTTTCCTCAATGAGTTGATATCTTCCTGCATCATAGCATTTCGACTGCTTCCTGGGCCGTAGAGTCACCTGACAGGTTGCTCTTAGGCATGCCATCATTCACTGTTGCTTTTAACCCATACGCATTCTGAGCTTCTGCTTCTTTCAGCGTACTGAATGCAAAATACTTAAGCTCATTGTATTTCGCTCTTGAAATATTATAATCACTTAGCTTTATATCCCTACGACATATTGTATCCATCGTCTTTCCCCTTCTCACGCACTCTCTATGCATGTACAACACCGTCCTCTCTTTGTCCTGATCCACTCTGCACCCCATTGATCACCTTCTGGCAGATGCAGCAGACCGGGACGGATACTTTCTTGCTGTTATTCATTTTTCCCCTTTCCTACTCCTGGCTTCTAGCTGATCCAACAGATCCTGTATCTGGTGAACTATCAGCGGACAGGAATGATATCGTTCCATCAGAAAGCGGGCCTGCCTTACGATCTCATCCCATTCCTCTGACTGCCAAGATGGGGCTGCCTTGCTGTAGCGTTTCCAGAAGCCGTTGTATACGTCGTAATAAATTCCTTTGACCTGTTGGTCTGAAAGGATCACCACATCATCCAGTGTCATATCTCCTCTATCCTCACATAGATTCCTGGGATCTCTGCCCAGAACTTCTCTGCCATCTCTGCAGCTACCAGGGCATCATCTTTCCAAAATCCGCAAGCTGTCATGCAGTCTTTAAAAGCTTCTGGAGATTGTCTGTATCTGGCTTTGTGATCCGGTATTCACCGTCTGCATGTTTCCCCTTAGGGAAGCACCATTTGACCATCAAACGTACTCCCTGATCAAATGGCTGCTCCGGTCTGTGTCCGGCCAGATGCCCCATCAGTTTCTGCCTGGCAGCTTTCAGATCTACCGGTTCGTAAAAAACAGGCTTGCCTTTTACCACATGTACCTGCTTCTCCTGGTGTGTCACTGTCGGTGGCACCATTGCCATAAAAAACTCAATCACCATAATCAACCCCTTGCCAAGTTCTAGTTTCCGGATTGTATTTTATAAATTCTGATTTTCTTCCCCCTGACTTATCTGTAATTTTGTCATATAGCCACTGACGTACTTCCGGTTGTTTTACAATCCAGTCCATGACCTCGCTGTTCATAATGTCATATTTTTCTCCAGTCACATGATGTAATGGTGGCATATGCCTTAAGCAATTAAGTCTTTCGTTTTTAGGTCTATTCATAAACCATACTTCCTTTCATTTTTCCCCTGCTCTAGGTTTGGTGCCCTCTGTGTCTGTGGGGTGGGTGGTCGTCGTGCTTGGCTTCCGCACGACTACCTACCCCCGCATAGAGGGGTGCGCTACACCACTATACGTAGTATAGGTCCGGCGCACCCCTTTTGGCGCACTGCGCGGGACTGCACCAGACCCAGGTCATGCGCACCGTGCGCCAGACCGTAAATTTCTGGTTCAGCGCACCTGCGCATGACTGCACTAGACTGCGCCGTTTTTCTGGTCTGGCGCACCCTGTTTTTCCTTTCTTCTGATATACATTTTGTTATCAGCTCCCTGATATTTTTCATAATGATCTGCCAGATCTTTCTTCCTTTTATTGCTGTCCCCTAACCATGAAAGCAGGGTCCTTGATGATGTATCAAGCTTATCTGCAAGCTCCTGGGCAGGCACCTCACGGCCCTCAAATTCAATGTTGGCAAACTCTACTTCAAAGGAACTGAGCTTTTTTTCCTTCGCTTTTTGAGCCAGTTCTTTTCTCTTTTCCGCTGCCTTTTGCCAAAGCGGTTTCTCCGTCTCTGGCTCAATATCACTCAAGATCCCTACCTGATCAATGGTATGGACCGGATAATTGAACCAAGCATTGACTGCCGGAAACTTCGGGAACTCTCTTAAAGTGCCTTCAATACGCCACGCTGTAACACTCCTGGCCCTTATCCTGGCTGCTTCCACCATCTTCTGAAGGTTTGCCCACTGCCACACATCCAGCTTGTTTTCGCAGTAATTGAGCATCTGGTAACTGCTGCAAAGATCATCCTGGGACAGGTCATCTTCCCATTTAAAATGGGAGTCCAGATACTGTTTGCACGCTTCACATACAGCTTTATTCTCTTCCTGTTTCAGAGCCTCTTCGGACAGTTCCAGCTCGATCATATCCAGCATTGCATCTGGATCGCGGGCAAATACACCGGAACCGGAAGCACGGTCCATGGACTTCTTGCTGCCCTGGCTGCCTTTTGAATGGTGATGGCAGTAGATCACGGCCACGCCCAGCTCCGTGCAGACCTTATCGAACTGATTACAGAAATTGGACATCTGGTCTGCACTGTTCTCATCACCTGTGATGACCTTGTAGATCGGATCGATGATGATGGCAATGTAATTCTTCTTGGAAGCCCTGCGGATGAGCATGGGCGCCAGTTTATCCATAGGCCGGGACTTGCCTCTTAAATTCCATATATCAATGTTATCCAGGTGTTCCGGACGGATCCCCATCGCCTGGTAAACATCCCTGAAACGGTGCAGGCAGCTTGCCCTGTCCAGTTCCAGGTTCACATACATCACACGCCCCTGTGAACACTGCCAGGACAGCCATTTATGGCCTTCTGCAATGGCAATGCACATTTCTATCTGTAAAAAGGATTTACCCGCCTTAGAGGGCCCTGCGATCAGCATCTTATGTCCCTGGCGCAGCACCCCTTCGATCAGACACGGGGCCAGTTCCGGCAGGTTGTCCCATACATCTTCCAGGCTTTCCGGATCCGGCAGGTCATCATTGACTGACTCGATCCATTCCTTCCATTCAGCCCAGCTTTCCTTTCCGATGTTGGTGTCGATCAGGAACTGCTTATTCTCTCCACGCAGCACACCTGGCATACGGGACAGTCTGGATGGGTTCCGGTTCTGCTGGTCGATCTCCAGGCCGTTCTTGCGGCAGATATCATAGAGATAGTCCACACGCTTGCGGTATTCCCCATAGTCTGCGGCATCTACTTTTACAATGGCATGGAGGCTCTTCTTTCCGGAATGGACCAGGCATGCCACAGGAAGTTCCAGTTCCCGGATTAGCGCATGCTGCTTGTCGATCTCCATGCTGTCTGACTCTACCAGGGCATAACGGAAGTCTGTCACGTTGTCGTTCCTTACTCCCTTTCCATCCAGCGGGTTAAAACGGATCCAGGCACCAGCCTGAGGATCATAATCCCCCAGGACACTGCCGATATCACCGCCACAGGCAGAAAGTGCTTCTATCAGCTGTCCTGCAGTGCGGTCAAAGGATCCCTTATCTGCAGGGAGCCATTTATCATCCTTCTGCCAGCTCTTTACCACATAGCCTACATTCTCCCCTGCTTCAAACAGGGTCTCCAGATATCGGATCAGTTCCTTGGCCGGGTCAAATCGGGCCGGTTCCCGTACTTCTTTTCCTTCCACCCAGTTCCGGTCAATGAACACGCCTTCCTCACTGGAAATGGTATCTTCCCAGCCCAGGGCATGCCCCGGATCATAGGGCGGCGTCCACCCCTGTTCCCTTGCATACTGGACGATCGTCCCACCGGTCACGGGGGATCCGTTTCCCTTAAATCCCTTCCATTTTTTCTGGCATTCCCCAGGATGATACCTGCCGGGATCTCTCCGGCTCCAGTTGTCCCACACATCCACGCTGTATCCTTCCAGGTCCAGGGCCATGCCGATATTCAGCCACTGCTGGTAATCCAGTTCAGCCGGCTCTATATGATCTAAGACCTCCAACAGGTCATACTGGCTTCTTTCCATTTCCTGCTTACTCCTTAATTTTCAGGTACATAATTTCTTGGGTCCACACCTCTTGGGGCTCCTCTCCAGCCACACGCAGCGATCCGGTCGATCATGTTCTTTCCTGCCTCAAACGTCCATGTCCCTACATGCTGGAAACCATATTTTTCCAGGCACCGGATCTGTTTCGGTGTGGTAAGGCCTTCCTCCTGCCGTTTATGCAGGCGGTCCAGGATCAGGTTTGCCTTTCCTGCATTGTCAATCTCATCCGGAAGGATCCCTCTCTTTTCCAGCTCCTGTTTCTGTTTATCAGAAGGCGGTGCCATCTCCCAGCCAAAAGCCGGGACATAACCGGACAGGTCTTCCGCCTGTATGCTCATCTCAAACTGTAATGGATCCACCAGTTTCTTCTTTCTGGTACGCATCTCCTGGAGCTGTTTTGCCAGGGATTCTTCCCTTTCTGCGATCACATCTTCCGATGCTTTTCTCTCAGCCTCTTCCAGATCCATAGGGCATCCGGCTGTTCCTTCCAGGTTCTCCGTCATCTTTCGGGCTACTTCCTTCTTCTCACAGATCAGGTCCGCCGGATGGCAGAGTTCATGGCGTTCTGTATGCCAGAGGAAATCCAAGAGCAATAGATGGCTCTTTCCTTCACACAGTCTGGTCCCGCGTCCTACCATCTGGCTGTAAAGGCTGCGCACCTTTGTTGGACGCAGCACGATCACACAATCAACGGACGGACAGTCCCAGCCTTCCGTCAGCAGCATGGAATTGCACAGGACGTTGTATTCTCCTTTGTCAAAGGCTTCCAGGACTTCTGCGCGGTCTTTGCTCTCACCATTGACTTCCGCAGCTTTAAATCCCTTTTCATTCAGGATCTCTTTGAACTTCTGGCTGGTCTTTACCAGTGGAAGGAACACGACCGTCTTTCGGTCCCTGCAGTATTTCATCATCTCGTCCGCGATCTGGTGCAGATACGGATCCAGGGCTGTTGCAATGTCACCGGCTTTAAAATCACCGGACTGGATGGATACCCCGGACAGATCCAGCTGCAGCGGGATCGTCATGGCCTTGATTGGGGATAGATAACCCTCCCGGATTGCTTTCGGAAGGGTATATTCATAAGCCAGGCTCTCAAAAAATTCTCCCAGGTTACGCATATCGCCACGGTCAGGCGTTGCAGTCACTCCCAGTACTTTTGCAGACGGGAAATGCTGCAGCACCTTCTGGTATCCGTCTGATATGCAGTGATGGGCCTCATCAATGATGATCACATTGAAATAATCCTCTGAAAACTGGGACAGGCGTTTTTCACGCTGCATGGACTGTACAGAGCCTACTGTGATCCGGAACCAGCTCCCCAGACAGGTCTGCTCTGCTTTTTCTGTCGCACATCCCAGGTTCGTGCTCTTCTTGATCTTATCCGCAGCCTGTTCCAGGAGTTCGCCCCGGTGCGCCAGGATCAGTACCCTGTATCCTTGACGCACACAGTCTTCTGCGACTTTTGCAAACACGATGGTCTTTCCGCAGCCGGTCGGCAGTACCAAAAGGGTCTTAAATGCACCCTTATCCCACTGCTCAAATACGGCTGCTTTCGCTTCTGCCTGATACGGTCTCAATTCCATTTAGAACACACCCGCCTTAAACTGCTTTGGTTCATATTCCAGATAACGGCTGACACGGTTATTCCTGCGCTTATTGCCGTTCTTGTCCACATATTCATTGATCATGACTTCCACCTTGCCGGTAGAGCATGGCACTTCATTCCAGTTAGGCCGCAGTGCTTCCCCTTTCTTCTTCTGTCCGATGCATAAGAAGAACTGGCTCAGTCTCCACTCTGCCTTTGAGTTCAGGTACAGGCTGTCAAATACATGGTGTTCCTTGCCGTCTTTATCCTTGATCAGAAGGTCCAGGTTCGCCACGTTACAGGGTGCCATCTTCTCGCTTCCTCCGAAATGGGCGCGTTCCATGGATGCCACTGTAAATTCATAAGTCCCTTCCGGAAGGGGCTCAGTCCCTTCATTCTCGATCGCATCATCCCAGCCGATCTCTTTTCCTAAATCTGCCATTTCTTTCATCCTCCTCATTAATTAAATACTAAAGAATCCTTTTCTTTCATTTCCCTGATCGCCGTATACACCTGGTCCCAGGCACCTACCAGAACGCCGTCCACAAAGCCCGGATTGACCTCTTCATACATGTAAAGGGGCGTATCCACCGGTACATATCCCTTGGCTTCACATACGTTCTGTATATCCCATTCGCACACATCATTGGCGCTCATCAGGTCCCGCAGTCTCTTTGGGAGACGTGGATCCAGTGCCGATCTTCCATCCGGCTTTACATCCCCTTTGCTGCCCTCCACAGGCGCAATGCCTTTCTTTTCTTCTGCAGGTTTTTCATTGCCCTTGTTACTACTGGCTGTCTCCGGATGTTTTACCGTTTCTACCGGTCTGACAGGTGGTGCTGGCTGTGTCTCCTGTATAGGGCCTGGCTGTTTTACCTCCTGCCTCTCCTCTGCCCGGGCTGCTCCCGGTTCCAGGATCTGCCGGATGCTCTCATATGTAAAAGGCACTTCATCCGGAAGGCTGTAGCGGTTCTTTGCGTCCCAGCAGCTGTGGTGGGTGGTATACATGACACGTTTTCCGCCCTGGGCTTTATTCTTTCCCTTCTGGACTCCCTGGCCGTCCACGTTCACCACCATGGTCTTATAATTCGCAAACAGTACCATATCCGCCCACTCTTTTACCATGGGCGCTACGCCTTTACTCAGCTTCATCTCCCAGCGGTCATAGGCTCCCAGCTCATCCGGCTGTTCAAACTTTCGCATCTTTGCATGGGCTGTAAGGACCACGTTCACGCCTGCCTTGACCACTTCCGTAAGCAGGTTTAAAAGGCGTCCGAACTCCTCCTGGACATAGGTATACCCTTTTCCATATCCAAACTCCTCAATGCTGCTCTTGTGGTTCTTATCACATATCTGGGAAATGCAGAGCATCTCAGCCCAGTCCGCCGTATCAATGACCAGGGTCTTGCAGATATCCGGATGGTTCTTTACATACATGACCTGCTCCATGAGCATCATCCAGCTGCTTGGCTCTTTGGTACGCGCGATATCCATATCCCTGGTGGAACCTTCTGTATCAATGAACAGCGGATCCGGGAAGCAGGAAGCCAGCGTGGACTTCCCGATCCCTTCCGGACCGTAGATCACGGTCTTCTTTGCTCCCGGCTGTTTTCCTCTGATGATCTCCATTTAAAAAACACCTGCTTTCCATTCTTTCTTTTCTTCGGTATGCGGCTGTCCTATCACATACCCGTCTTCGATGATAATGCTGCACTCGTCCCCCGTAGATACCCTGGTAGCGATCGCCTGGAGACCTTCTGCCTCCAGCCACTTTCCAAACTCCTGAAGGGTATGCAGGTCCATCTGTTCCAGCTTGTCCATGAGCACAAAGCCACAGTTCGGATTTAACCGGCGTACGATCGCAGTGGATACCTTAAGCTGTTCGGATCCGGACATGTTGTCCCATTTCTGACCATTGTAGACCAGTTCCCCGTCTTCAACCGTCAGTCCTGGAAGCGGCAGATCTGCTTTCTTTAACAGTTCCAGCTTTTTATCCCGTACCTCCTGGATCTTTCCGGTCAGTGCATTGTACTGTTCCCGGTATCCCCTGGCATCTTCTTCTGCCTTGTCTTTGTCCAGGTTGGCCCGTACTTTCCGGTTGGTCTCTTCCACTTCTGCAATGTTTCGTTCCAGTTCTGCGGTAGACTCATCCTGCAGGTTCTCACTGGTCGACCGGGCGATCTTAAGATCCGCTTCCAGTTCTGCCTGCTTCCTTAAAAGCTCCTGGATCTGATCCGTGACACGCTGCATCTCCTGCTCCAGCTGGTGGCGTCTTTCACGCTTTCTCTGGTTTTCCCCGTTCTGTGCCAGGATCTCCTGCTGTTTGCGGATCAGTTCCGCTGCTGAGACTGGGACTGTCGGGACATCCGGATAATAAAGCTGCTCTTTTGCATACTTCTCTTTCTGGTCTGCCGTACGTCCCACATAGGTACGCTCACTGTAAAGTTCCTTTTCTTCCTTTTCCAACTGGGCCAGCTGGTCTCCCACACCGATGATGTTTAACAGGATACCTGCCTTTTCCTTGTCAGAAGCCTCCATAAATTTCGGAAGGTCCAGTGCCAGCTGTTCCACAAACTCATTCAAAAGCTGCTGCCCGGCCTTCTGTCCCTGTGGATCTGTTACCTTTAACGCGCTGTTCTTACCCTTGCGTTCCACTACCAGACCATTGCTCATGACTATATGAAGGTTTGGCGGGATCACGGAGCCTTCCCTCTGAGCCTGGGACGGACGGTATTTGTCCCCGCCTAAAGCCCAGGCGATCGCATCCAGGACAGAGGTCTTGCCCTGGTTGTTGTTTCCACCAATGATCGTAAGCCCATTTGCTGTCGGTTCGATCTTTACTGCCTTTACACGCTTGACGTTCTCGATCTCAAGCTTGTTAATTTTCATTGCCATCTTGCATTTCTCCTTCTCCCTCCGTATAATGAGGGTGTACAATTTTTTTGTTACCGGACCTTCCGCAGTTGCCGCTGCCTGGGTCCTTTTTTATGTAGCCTCTGCATGCCTGTAAGCGGCTTCTCTCCATACACCGGTTCTTCCTGATGCAGGTACCGCACTGGTCATTCCACACAGCCATCACAGCACCTGGACCGCAAGCGCAGCCCCAAGCATCATGAAGACTATCACCCACATGCCACCGACTACAAATGTCTCCGTGATGCCTACCCAGTCCACTGGTTTCTTCTTTGGCCTGGTTGCCTGCACTGCCACATAAGACAGCTCCATGCCTGTCCGACCATTGTAGTTTTTGATCTTTGCCATTGCTTCTCTCTCCTTTCCAAGCTTGTCCACCAAGGCCGCTCTCAGGCGGTCTGGATCACTTCTGTATTAGGAATTGTCAAAAGCGATCTGTAGCAGATGCTGTTAACAATATCTCGTCTCTGTTCCTCCGGAAGTTCATCCAGAAGCAATCTCTGTTCTCCAATCCTTACATGATTGGTAAAAGTAATCTCTTTCAATATCACCACCCCTCTCTCTTCATCTGTATGCCCTGAAGCATGTACTTGTTGCTATTAATCTGGCTCCAATGGCAAATCTTCCGTAGTTCTCTTTTTAAACCTATTTTGAATTTCCTGCTTTGAAACCGGAACCCCAACGAGTTTTACATAAAACCGCTCTCGGCCACTGGTATAGGTTACTCCACATTCTTTAAACTTCTTGTCATATCGTAAAAAGGCCATTCTTTTACTTGGTGCATTCATATAAAGCTTGAAATCTGGTAAAGAATCAGGCCAGACTAAATACCGACAATCCTTTCCGCCATAATCCAATTCAGCATCAATCAACCAGTCGACCGTTCTTTCAAAAACCTTTGAAAGCTTTTCTAAATCGTCCAGGTCAATTCTGATTTTCACGTTCTCAATTCCCACCAAACGATGTTCCTTAATGCCTGCCAGCTTTGCAAGTTCTTTCTGGGTTAATCCCATATCTTTTCTAGCCTTGACAATGTTATTTGCGATGTCGCAATAAAAATCAAAGCCAATATGTTCCAAATTATCTGTTTCATAAAAGCGCATTTCCTTCACCTCTTTTCATAAAATGCGAATAAAGTAAACACCAATGATATAAATAGAGCCCATACCGGATAGATTTTGTTGTTAGGCTCTATTTTTTTCATTACAAGCACACAAACTGCACCTAAAACCCAGCAACCTACGGTTAAAACAACCTCAACCACCTCTCTCACCCCTTTTCTTTCTACTCCAACAGCTTCTCAATGGGTACTCCCAGATAGTCCGCTACTTTCTGGACTTTCCGAATACCGGGCTCATTGTCATTCCATTTGCTAACACTGCGATTAGAAAATCCAAGATCCCTTTCAAGGCGCCAAATGGAAATTCCCTTTTGATCGCAAAGCTTTTTTACATTGTCGTATATCACGGTTCCACCTCCTTGTGTTATGATGTACATGCAGGCCTAACACCTCCGCGAGAGGGAGGTGAATGCCATAAAGAAAAAATATACCTATTCAGCTGAAAAGGTCCAAACTCTTTTAGCTAAAGGATATAGACTTTTGTCCATGTCCTATTTCGTAGGAGAAGACAGCCCTGCGCTGTATATCCTGGCTAAGTAATTAGCCGTCACTCGTAAACAATCTTGTAGGTTCTGATGTATTCCACCGTATTCGCTGTACGGTGGAATTTTTATGGGTTGAGATTTCATCCCATGTACTTTGTTAGAGAAAATATTCTCATTCTTATATTGACTTTTGTGAGAAAATATTCTATTATACAAATAGGCAATATGAATATATTCTCTTAAATCCAGTCTTTTAAATTGGCGTTTATCGACTGATCATCATTGCACGAGAATGTTTTCTCTTTACACTCCTTACTATACGAGAATATTTTCTTTTGTCAATACTTTTCGAGATTTTTCTCGTATTTGAAAGGGGACTATTATGACACTCAAAGACCGAGTAAAAGCCCTTGCGCAAGAACGTGGTATTAGTTTACCTGCGCTTGAGTCAGAGTTGGGTTTTGGCAATAGTACAATCGTAAAATGGGATAAATCCTCCTAATGCTGATAAGTTAAATGCTGTTGCTAAATACTTTAATGTTACAATGGATTATCTACTTAATGGCGATAGCGAAGAGCACACGGAACTCAATGCCAGAGATGAACGAGATATAAAAGGATTTAGACCGTATTATGGGTGAAATTCGTAAAGGTGATGACGGTCCTCTATACTACAATGGCGTAGAAATTGATAATGCTTCCCTAAGCCTACTTCAGAATGCCATTGAATACGCCCTTAGAGAAACTAAAAAGAAAACAAAGTGAAATACAATCCAAATAAGAATAAAAGTAGGTGACGCCGTTTGGAGACTGTAAATCATAAGATTCGTCGTTTAATCAGGTACTATGAACATCTAACCGCAGCCGGGATCCTGTTACTATTGCACGGTACGCCGGGATCCAGATCGCAGTATTACCGTTAGGCAATATTTCTGGAAACTACAAACTTCTAAAAGAAAACGTTGGATTTTTATAAATGAGGATATTCCATCTGACAGTTCACTTTTCGGGTTGTTGTAGCACACGAATTAGGTCATGCTTTACTACATAGAAAAGAGAATTGTGCTTTTCTAAAAATAAAACATTACTGCTTACATCTGGAATAGAAAGAGAAGCAAATTTGTTTGCCGCTTCCCTTTTGATATCAGATGAAATGTTGCAAGATTATACTGTATACACTCAGGACCAGTTCTGTCAATGCACAGGATATCCTAAGGAATTGCTTGAATTAAGGCTGAAATAAGCAAAAATACTACAGATAAGGAGTTTGTTATGTTTACTCGTCTATATTTAGAAGATTTTAGAATTTTTAAGGATCAAACTATTCATATAGGGAATACTATTACCGCTATAGCTGGACATAATGCCACTGGAAAGTCTACAATTTTAGGAATTCTTGGAAATACCTGTGAACTTAAGAGTAAATTCGGAACAACTATTACTGATAAACAATTTAAAACTGAATTTTCTGAACTATTCAAGGGTTCAAAAGCTTTTGACAAACGAAGTGGAGATATCGGTACTCTTTTTTACCTCCCACAAGATAATGATAACGAGATTCCTATTACTTTACGTGTCACTTGGCAAAATGGGATAAGGATTCTGTTGATAGTAACCGTTTTAGAATTCTTCCAAAATGGGTTGATCACTCCATAAGTGAAAAGTAACTGCTAAAAGTTATCTGTTCCTTCTTTTTATTTAGGATTAAGTCGCTTGTATCCACTTGGTGAAGATACTTCAGAAGTTATTGAGGAACGAAAATTTAAGAAGAAATTAACAAATGATGATATCCAATGGCTAATCAAAAACTACAAGTATATTCTTTCCATAGACGATTCTATTTCTAGTATATCAAACTATGAAATTTTCAAAAAGCGTTCTGGTGGAGTAAATACTTCCCATTATGACTTTTAAGTAATTCTTCCGGACAAGACAATTTAATGCAAATTATGTATTTATTATTATCATTTATTAAACTTAAAACAGAATATGATAATATAGGAGAACCTTGGCCCGGTGGTATTTTACTTATTGATGAATTAGATGCAACATTACACCCAGCAGCCCAAATTCGTCTTATTGACTTAATTTATAAAGTATGTAAACAATTCAATTTTCAAGCCGTATTTACTACACACTCACTGCAAATTTTGGAATATTTAAGCAGCCTGCAAATAAGAAATTCCGATATCAATATTGAATATTTTACAACAGCCAATGGTAAGCTTGAAATTCATCACAACCCGCCTTTTGAAGCAATGGAGAATGATATGATGATTAGTACCTATTATTTGACCAGTAATAATCGAAAGATAAATATTTATTCAGAAGACGCTGAAGCACGATATTTCATAAGACATATGCTCGCTGACTATAAGGATCATTTTCGCCTTTTAGACATTAAATTAGGTGGAGAATCTCTTATGAATCTTTTATATAATGACCCTGATTACTTTAAAATGTTCTATTTATATTAGACGGAGATAAAGATTTAGCAAAACCAAATACGCCGAATTACCTGCTAAACATTGTAATGTTATTTTCTTACCTGGTAACGAAGGACCAGAAGCATTACTATACAATTATTTAATCAATCTCCTCCAACTCACGAAATCTTACAGGAAAATTTCGACAAAGGTATATCCATTAGAATGTTTAAAGAAATGAATCCTCTGACTTCACCCAAATATGCTTCATATGAAAAATCGTGAGAAATACAAGCACTGGTTCATAGATAATCAAGCTATGTTTGATGATCTAAATATTATGCGATATTGGTGTGAAGATAACCAAACAGATCTTGATACATTCAAAAACATTTGTTAATCGATTTAATATTTTAGCTTCCAGAACCAAAATACCTAAAATCAATTAGTTCTGCCAAATATCTATAAATATGATAAGCTGACTAAAGGAGGTGAGATTAAATGTCGATAAAAATCCCTTACGCTATCCTGGTGCTAAATCTAAGTTATATGATTATATATGCAAATTACTTATTGCAGAGCAGCGAACCGGATGCACTTTTACGAACCATTCGCTGGCAGTGCTGCCATATCATTGCTACTTTTGGAAACAAGTTATCAGCAAGGCTGTTCTTAATGAACTTGATCCCTTGCTTTATAACTTTGGTTCTCTGTGTTTAATCACACTGAAGAACTGATTACGCTTATTAGAAACACTGATATTACATTAGAAAATTGGCATGAGTTTTCTCTTTATAGAAATAATGATTATCTTCAAGACAAAACATCTGTTCAAATAGGTTTTGCTGGTTTATTTTAAATAGAACTAACTTCTCTGGCATACTAAAGGCCAATCCACTCGGTGGGCTAAATCAGCAATCTCAATACCCTATTAATTGTCGATTTAATAAAGATAAGATTATTAATTCCATTCAACAGCTTTCGCTATATGGAAATAAAATAACTCTTTACAATTTAGACGCTATTGACTTTATGAAGCAAGCACTACGATATAAACGGAACAGAAAACTTTTGTATACATAGACCCTCCATACTATAAAGAAGGAGCTAATTTGTATAGATGCTATTATACACATGAGCAACATATGCTTTTATCTAAATTTATCCTATCCAAAACCTACCCATGGCTGATTAGTTATGATAATGCTGAAGAAATTCGGAAAATGTACAAACAATTGTCTCCATTAACCATACATATGGACTACTCCGTACATACCTCAAGAAACGCCGAAGAGTTACTCATATCTAATATAAAAATCCCACCCATGGAACCTTCATCTACAACTATTGAACCACTAATTGGTTAATAGATTTTCTCTTACATTTATACGCTGAACTATTTCCGGTTTGGAAACACTTCAGAACTAACCATCTAGATTTTCATACGGTTAAGAAAGGAGCCTATGGATACAAATATTGGAAATATTTTAATATATCAAAATGAAAAAGGTGATACAAAAGTTGATGCTTACTTTAATGATGACACTATCTGGATGACCCAGCGCTCTATAAGTGAACTCTATCAAATTTCAAAATCATCAGTCAGTGAGCATATTAAAAATATCTACCTTGACCGAGAACTTGATGAAAATTCAACTGTTCGGAAATTCCGAACAGTTCAAACAGAGGGTAGCCGACAAGTATCTCGTGAAATGGATTATTACAATCTTGATATGGTACTTGCTGTTGGTTATAGAGTGCGGAGCAATATTGGCATTCATTTCCGAACTGGGCATCCTCTATACTCTCAGAATATATGCGAAAGGGATTTGCGCTTAATGATGAGCGCCTTAAAAAAAAATTTGGCCAGGATTATTTTGATGAATTACTTGAGCGTATTCGTGACATTAGAGCATCTGAAAAACGTGTGTACATGAAAGTTCGTGATATTTTTGCTACATCAGTAGATTATGATCCCAAAAGTGAGCAGGCAGATAGATTTTTCAAAACTGTTCAAAATAAGCTACATTACTCCGTTCACGGCCATACTGCGCCTGAATTAATTCATGAACGCGCAGATGCTACTAAGGATAATATGGGATTAACTTCTTTCAAAGGAGCAAAAGTCAGAAAATCCGATGTTACAATTGCAAAAAATTATCTTCACAAAGATGAGATTGAAAATTTAAACCGTATTGTCACAATGTATTTAGATTATGCCGAGGATCAAGCAAAACAGCGCATTCCTATGTATATGAGTGACTGGGAAAATCGCTTAAACGCTTTCTTACAGTTTACTGGACGTAAAGTGTTAGATAACAATGGACACATTTCCAGAGAAGATGCTGATCGTTTTGCTAAAGAACAATATGAAATCTTTGATTATCACAGAAAAGCCTTAGAGTCACATTCTGAAGAATTGGATATATTACCAGTTCTTCCAGAAGAACATAAATAGTAAAAGACCGCTCAGTGTTACCAGCACTGAACGGCCTCTTACATAGATTTTCTCCTGCCAGTCTTCTGGCCAGATATAATCCAACTTATGCACCTGAATTATATCATCTCCAGGACGTCTGCGCAAGGGGCGTCTTTTTTGTACCCATTTTTCATAAAATAAAGCAAATACCAGGAGATGATAACATGAAAAGAAGAAGACACTGTAAAACAGCTGCGCTCTACATCCGCGTCAGCACCGATAAACAGGAAGAACTGTCCCCGGACTCCCAGAGGCGCCTGCTCTTAGACTATGCCAAAAGCCACAATATGATCGTGTCCAACCAGCACATCTACACGGAAAATGGTATTTCCGGCCGGAAGGCGGATAAGCGGCCAAAGTTCCAACAGATGATCGCTGCCGCCAAGTCTGACGAGCATCCCTTTGATGTGATCCTGCTGTGGAAGTTTTCCAGGTTCGCCCGCAATCAGGAAGAAAGCATCGTCTATAAGTCCATGCTGCGGAATAAATGCCATGTGGATGTGGTCAGTATCTCCGAGCCACTGATTGAAGGCCCATTCGGCGGCCTGATCGAGCGCATTATTGAGTGGATGGATGAATTTTACTCTATCCGACTTTCCGGTGATGTTACCAGGGGAATGACAGAGAATGCTCTGCGTGGTGCCTACCAGTGTCGGCCGCCTCTGGGATACCGCATTCCCCACCACAAAGCTACTCCGGAGATCATTCCAGAAGAAGCCGCCATCGTTCAGCTGATCTTCGATAAATATGTAAATGAAAAGATGTCCTTATTCGCTCTAACCAAATATCTGAATGCCCAGGGATACAAAACCAGCCGTGGAAAACCCTTTGAAAAGCGTTCCCTGGAGTACATTATCCAAAATCCCGGCTATGCAGGAGATATCCGCTGGAACCGGACCATAAACGAAACCAATGAAATACGTGATCGGTCTGAGTGGATCATCCGTCCCGGTCACCACCCGGCTATTATCAGCAAAGAACTCTTTGAGCAGGCTCAAGAGCGTTTTAATAAAGAATACACACCCAGAAATGCCAAGCCTTCCGAAGTGACCAAGCATTGGCTCTCAGGGCTTCTAAAATGCTCCGGCTGTGGTCGGTCCCTTTCTTCCTGCGTAGTCCACAGAAAGTCACTACCGGATACTTTCTATTTCCAGTGCTACGGATACTTAAAAGGCAAATGTTCCACTAACTGCTATGTCAATGAAAGTGTGATCGGCCCTGCTGTTTTAAACGCTCTTAAGGATGCCCTTAACAACGGATCCGTTTCTTACTCCCTGCGCCAGCGTCAGACAGACCATGCTCCAGATGCTGAAATTAAAAATATTGAAAAGAAATTGTCTCGACTGGACTCAAAGGAACTTCGTGCAAAAGAAGCTTACATAGATGGAATTGACACCATAGAAGAATACCGGGCTAACAAAGAACGTATCAGCCAGGAACGAACAGAACTGGAAGAACAGCTAGCTAAACTCACCCAGGTACCAGAAGAACCGGAAGACAATACCAGGAAAATGCTGCAGAGCATCTCCTCTATCCTGGACATCCTGCAGTCTGACTCCTTCACTCCCCAGGAGAAAAATGCAGCCCTGAAAAGCATTGTAGAGAAGATCACCTACGACCGGGCTAACAGTCACATTAAAGTGTACCCTTTGTCAAGGACACTATGACTTTTCCTTTTCAGATTTCTATTTTATATTTGTTTGTTGTGTAGAGGCATCAAAGAGATGCCTCTGACTGATGGTTTTCACCTTTTGCTTTAGGAATTATCAGTGGGTAAATTCCTGTTGTCAGATATTGATAATATTCAACAGGTGACAACCTTGCTAGGTCCCATTGATATCGTTCTGTATTATAATATTCTGTCCAATCCCTAACTGCGTTTAATATCTCCTCATAGCCGTAGCACTCTGATAGATCCAATTCATCTTTCATATGACCAAAGAATGATTCCTGAGGAGCATTGTCCCAACAGTTTGCTCTACGTGACATAGACTGTCTCAGCTCGTTATCCTTTAATAATTGGATAAATTTAATGCTGGTATAGTGGGAACCCTGATCGCTATGTATTAATGTTTCTGCGCTTAAATCAGTTCCATGTTTTTCTATTAACTGTTTTACTGTTTCTAATACAAAATCAATTTCTAATGATTCGCTGAGAATCCATGACAGCAGTTCCTTGGTACAGGCATCTATAATTGTTGACATATAGCACCGGGGTGCTTTTCCATTTATTATATACGTGATATCTGTTAACAGAATTTTTCTTGGTCCATGTTCCTCGAATTCACGGTTTACTATATTGGGTGCGGTATATGCAGTTGCCATTGCTTTTGCCATTCTCCGATAGGGATTTGCTTTGCGGATAGGACACTGTAAGTTATATTTCCTCATCAGCCGACGGATTTTTTTGATATTCATCACTATAGGCGGTTCCATGTGTAACAACCTCATATATATGCTACGGGCACCTTTATGATATCCTCGATACTGGTATGCTTTCAGAATCAAAGAAAATCCTGTCTGTCCCGTTCCTCTCTTTCCATTCGCTGGTCTTCTGTTGAGAGATAATGGTAATAGCCCGAACGGGATACTCCTGCAATTTCGCACATGGCAGCTACATTCAATAGATTATCGTTTTTTTGCAAAGTATCATAAATAATCTGATACTTTGCATGGGCTGGTATTTTCATTATTCCGGAGCCTCGGATTTAAAGATACAATTTTTTTTAGAAACTCAATCTCCTGATCTTTATATGCCAGTTGCATTTCTAAATATTTTATCCGATTTTCAGCCGACAGATATCCGTTGCAGCCCTGTGCATAGGTGTTAAGATCTCGAAAACCATTTCCCTTTTTTACTTCATTTCCAATCATGGTTTTCAGACCATTTATTCTGGAATCCCCCAGGATATTTGGATCTATTCCAAGAGTCGAAACAATCTCACGTGGAAGCCTGCCCTTTGACAGTTCCTCCCAAAACAGTTTTTTAAATTCTGCCGAGAAATGTACAATGCTCGGTGATACATCCAACACATATTTGCTATTTCTCAGTGTGAGCATTTCCTGTTCTGTAAACTTTCTGTTTGCCATAATTTCCTCCAATTCATTTTTATTGTAATATCAATCTGAATCGGAGTCAAAAAGTCGATTTTGTCCAAAATAAAGGGGTTCATCAAAACCATGTCCGAATTTAAGGGTTCCCTGTAAACTCATTGTCTAGATTTAAGGTTTTTCATTAAAACCTACTGTCCAATGGTAAGGGTTTTTTAAACTCAAACTGTCTAATCTATAGGGTACATTTTACATTGACGTAGATTTTTATTTGACCGAAAATCCAGAAATGCCCGCAAACCCTTGATTTATGCGGGTTTGCGGGCATCTATACGCACTGGCAATTTGGTTGACACAATGGGGATCCTGCTCCTTAGGCCAGCAGGGCTACAGCCCTATTGAGATCCTTCGCTATTACTACGGTGACAGCATCTATATCAACACAGCGGAACAGATTGCCGGGATCCCTGCTTCCTGGCCGGGCTATGACCTGACAGTGGGAAGTTCCGGTGATAAGGTCCGCCAACTTCAGGAGCAGTTAGATGCCATTGCCCAGGTATATACAGCAATCCCCCGCATCCAGCCTGACGGCATCTACGGACAGCAGACAGCTGCAGTGCGGAATTCCAGAATATCTTCGGTCTGCCCCAGACAGGTGTCACCGACTTTGCCACCTGGTATAAGATCTCCCATATCTATGTGGGGATCACACGGATCGCAGAGCTGTATTGACCATGCCTTTCACACCTTTTGCCGCCCTCTGGGCGGCTTAGGATGCACTGGCGCAATTATGCCCTATCTTCCCCGCATCTTCTTCCGATACACCGATGGCGCACATCCCTTGATCCGCACAAATACCTTTGAATAATAATTGGAGTCATTAAAACCGGCTCCGGCTGCTGCCTCTGCCATCGAACAGCCAGGATCCAACAGATCTGCCAGACTGCGCTCGATCCGATATTCCAGAATAAAGTCAAACAATGTCTTTTTCATATATTTCTTAAATAAACGGCTGCACTGGCTGGTACACATATATACATTTTCCGCGATCTGGTCAACAGTCAGTTTCTTATCATAATTTTTTTCGATAAAACGTAAGATCTCACGGATCCGTTCATAATCCTTCTGTTCTTTTCCGGAAATTCCCTTTTTCCGGTCCACATTTAGCACAAGAAGCTGCCAGAATTTCAACAACTTTCCAGTCAGTTCCATTTCATATCCATCTTCCTGTCCGTCATAGGCAGAAATGATCCCCCGTATCAATTCAATCATCTCTCCATGCCACTCCTGGCTCCCATCAAAAACAACGGCACAAAGCGCTCCGTCCCGGACCACAGGCATCACATATTTCTCATAAATAAGACTGTTTTCATATCCATAGATCAGCTTTGGATCGAAAGTAATAGAAATATAATGGCAGTCCTGTCCCTCCACCATTCCACCAGAATGAAGGCTGTTTGCATTTCCAAACAACGCCTGTCCCTCTTTTAAAATATAGGTATTTCCGTTTACATGGTATTCGATCACCCCATCTGTAACAAGGGTCAGTTCCACCTCCGGATGCCAGTGCCAGAGAAAAGCCCCTGTTTCATAGCCGGAAAGACACTCCCTGCTGACTAAAACAGGGAACTGAAAACTTCCATGTTCTTTTAACTCTTTCTGGGATTTATTGGTTATGATCTGCATAAGGACCTCCGCGCAGGATATTACCTGTTTTTAGCAATATACTCAAGGAAAACTGCTTATTTTTATTATATAATACAAGTATCTTACCTGTCTACACTGTTGCAACAGGAAAACAGGCCATCATGCAAAAAGGAGCGTGTTCTAACATGGATGAAACTTTTATGAAAGCCAGAGCCTATCTTGCACAAAACTATTCTGACCCGGAACTGTCCCTTACAGACCTGTGCCATTATCTTGGTTTTAGCTGCTCCTATTTTTCCACACTTTTTAAACAGAAGACCGGTTTAAACTACAGCCATTATATTACCAGCCTGCGCTTAGAACAGGCAGCCAGGCTTTTAACAGATACAGATGATACGGCTCTTTCCATCGGCTATCAGGTAGGCTACTCCGCCCCCAACTACTTCAGCCGTGCTTTTAAAAAATTTTATGGGATCTCCCCATCCCGTTACAGAGAACAAAACAGAGTTCCTACCGTGTAATATCCAACGGCAGGAACTCTTTTCTTAATAGATCGCAGCCTCCCGCACCAGATATGCCGGATAACCTGCTCTTTTACATTCTGTTCCATGCGGATCCCGTTTTCCATATCTAAAAATGCTCCCACACGGACTTTGTATAATCCCTCATCATATACAATAAACGCAGGAAAACCTGCCGACTGCAGCTCTCCCGCCAGTCTCATGGCCCTTCCACGATCTCTAAATGCACCTGTCTGGACCTGGTAATAAAGAGGCGTCTGCTCTTTCTGTTCCCGCAAAGTAGTCAGTATCCCATCTGCGATCGCCCTTGCAATGGCGTCAAAATTCCGGTCAAAAAGCATTATCCGAAGGATTATCAATAAATCCCACCTCTGCTAACACTGCCTGGTATCTGGGTCTTTCTAAGGACTACCAGTCCCGGCCGTTCCTCGATCCCCTGGTCTTTCAATCCCAGTTCCACCAAATTTTTAAAATGTTTTCTGCCAGGACTGCTGCTGTCCCGGAGTCCTCATATACCAGTACAGATGCCCCGCTTCCTGTTCCCGGCACTGGCATGGCATTGCGGTGAATGGAAACAAACAAATCCGCTCCGGACCGGTTGGCGATCTCTGCCTTTTCCTGAGGCCGGTCGTATACATCTGTAGTCCTTGTATACAATGTGCTTACTCCATTTTCCTCTAAAATACGCCCTACCGCAAGAGTCAGGCGCAGGGTATCATCTTTTCCTTTCTTCCATTATAAATGGCACCTGGCTCATCCCGCCATGTCCCGCATCCAGAATGACCTTTTCATTTCCGGTCATAAAACAAGCTCCCTCACATATGTCTGTCTCTATACCATATGTGAGGGAGCTTATAATGTTACACTTCATCCGCATCCACGCCTCTTGGGCCTACGTGGGTGGAGAATACGATCTGTGTGCTGGTCTTTCCAAATTTCTGAAGCTGTCCAATAAAAATATCCAGCTCCATGGTACTGTGAAAAGCAACTTTCATTAACATGGAATACTCTCCTGTTACACAGCTGCATTCCAGTACATTTGGTACAGACTCCGCAAATGCGTAAAACTTTGGTTTATCTTCCGGTATCACATCCAGGTTGATAAATGCCAAAATGTGATACCCTAATTTCATGGGGTCTACCATGGCATGATACCCGGCGATCACCCCGTCTTTTTCCAGTTTTTCGATCCTTGCAGAAACAGCCGGAGATGACAGAAAGGTTTTTTCTGCAATGGTCTTTAAAGACATCCTGGCATTTTCCTGCAAAAGTTTTAATATTTTACGGTCGATATCATCCATGAGCATTAAGACTTCCTCCTGTGTTCGGTTCGTTCTATTACTTCTTTAACGCTTTCATACGTTCTACTGCTTCTACTGTATTTTCGTAGGTATTAAATGCAGTCAGACGGAAATATCCTTCTCCGCTTGGTCCAAAGCCGCTTCCCGGTGTTCCAACTACATTTGCCTCAGAAAGGAGGTAATCAAAGAACTCCCAGCTGGTCATTCCCTCATTGACCTTCATCCATACATAGGGGGAATTCACACCACCAAATACAGTATAACCAGCTTCCTTTAATCCGTCATAGATCACTTTTGCATTTCTCTTATAGTAAGCAACCTGCTCCATTACCTGTTTATTTCCTTCTTCTGAGTAAACAGCTTCTCCTGCTCTCTGCTCAATGTAAGGAGCACCGTTGAACTTGGTTCCGTGACGTCTTGCCCATAAAGAATGAAGCATTACATCACCGCTCTTTAAGTCTTTCGGGATAACGGTATATCCTAAACGGACACCTGTAAATCCGGCCTTCTTTGAGAAAGAACGGAACTCAATGGCACAGATTCTTGCTCCCGGGATCTCATAAATACTGTGAGGAACATCATCCTCAGAAATATAAGCCTCATACGCTGCATCATATAAAATTACAGCGCCTTTTTCATTTGCGTAATCAACCCATACCTTTAACTGATCCTTTGTAAGGGTAGTTCCTGTTGGGTTATTTGGAACACAAAGATAAATAAGATCCGGTGTTTCCTTTGGGAGTTCCGGAACAAAACCGTTCTCTGCAGTACACGGCATGTAGATCACATTGCTCCAGGTTCCCTTTTCTGTATCATACTCACCGGTACGGCCGGCCATAACATTGGTATCCACATAAACAGGATAAACCGGGTCGCAAACTGCAATCTTGCTGTCTGTGCTGAAGATTTCCTGAATGTTACCGGTATCGCTCTTTGCACCGTCAGAAACGAAGATCTCATCTGCCTCGATCTGGCATCCTCTTTCCTGGAAGTCCTTCTTTGCAATGGTCTCTCTTAAAAATGCATATCCCAGATCAGGTGCATATCCGTGAAAGGTTTCAGCATGTCCCATTTCATCAACTGCCTTATGCATAGCATCAATGATCGCCGGTGCGATAGGAAGGGTTACATCACCAATTCCCAGACGGATCAGTTTCTTATCCGGGTTCTCTTTCTGGTAAGCAGCTACTTTTTTTGCAATGGTTGAAAACAGGTAGCTTCCCGGCAGTTTCAGATAATTTTCATTCACTCTAAACATACTTTCATCCTCCATTAACGCAAACGCTCCCAGGACCTTTGAACCCACAACGTCGTAGATCCAAGGCCTGAGAGTGTATATTTTACAGGTTTACTATATTCTCTGAAAGAATATAGGCATATTTATTTTTCGGATAAATCATAATATATTTCTTCCGGGATGTCAATACTTCCGTGAAATACTTCTTTTGCAGGTCCTGTCATAAACAGATGCCTGCTTTCCCGGTCAAAGCGGATGAGCAGGTCGCCGCCCCGTAGAGATACACGCACCTCATTATCTGTAAAACCTCTTAAGATAGCTGCCATGGCACTGGCTGTAGCTCCTGTACCGCAGGCCCAGGTTTCCCCGCTGCCTCTCTCACACACGCATGCGGATGTGGTCTCTGCTCTTTACTTCGATAAATTCAGAATTTACACGGACCGGCTGGAAACGTGGATGATTTTCATAGGACGGGCCGATCTTTCCAGATCCAGGTCATCGATTCCTTCTGTAAAATAGACTGCATGAGGATTTCCCACTGATTCCTGTAAATTCCTGTTCTGTACCGTCAATTACGATCTTTTCCGGAAGTTTGGAAGTCAGTTCTGCTTCTCCCATATCTACAGTCAGCATCACTGCTTTTCCGTCTTCTACCTGGATATCCAATGTCTTGATACCGCCTAATGTTTCCACAGTAATGGTCCGTCTGTCCTTATCTACGATTCCATGATCATACACGTATTTTCCTACACAACGTACACCATTTCCACACATAATTCCCTGGGAACCATCTGCATTATACATATCCATACGGCAGTCTGCCTTTTCAGACGGACAGATCAGGATCAGCCCATCAGAACCAATGCCAAAATGGCGGTCGCTGACATATTTGGACACTTCCCCCGGATGTTCCACTTTTTCCTTAAAGCAATCTACATACACGTAGTCATTGCCAATTCCCTGCATTTTTGTAAATTCCATCTCACACCTCATACGTTATCCTGCATTCTCTTATACGTGGATCAGACTGATGATCATCTGGGCCGTTTCCACCAGATTGGTCCCACTGTCCATACTGCATTTTTGTATATATCTGTGGGCTTCCGACTCCGTCATATTGTTACGGTCCATCAAAAGCGCCTTTGCCTCATTGATCAGATCCTGTTCTTCCTTGCTGCGCTCCTTGGCCTGCTGCGCAGTTTCCTGCGAATGCGCTGCTGCGCCTGGAGCATCATATCCAGCGTACTTAACAGATCATGCACCTTAAGGGCATAGGAAGACATACCACCCCGGACATCTGTATCCCGCTCCACCTTGCAGGAGATGCCAGCACCAGCATCTCAAAGTTAGAAGAAAGGCACTGTCTCAGTTCGTCGTACATCATATCTTCAAACCGATATCCGCAGACTACGATCCCACCGCTCAGATCTTCCGCAGCTGAAAGAACCTGTGACCCTGACATGCAGACAGCAGCCACTTCATATCCGCTTCTTACCAGAATACCTTTTATGCTTTTCCATCTTCCGGTTTTGAAAATGCCACGATTATATTAGCCACATGTCTCACCTCCGGGTAAACTTAGTTTTCCTGCTTTTAACTGTTGTTTACAATTCAGCCATGGCATCTTCTTGTTTCCATATTCATGAAAACAAGAAGCGGTGGGTCCACCATATGCTGATTTGATGAAAAGTGCTTATGCAAGTAAACTTGCAACACGCTTTCTCATCCAAACCAGCGCATGGCTGAACTGTAACTTTAATACTTATACAGGTACTGATTTACCTCCCAGTCAGTGACCTGGGCCCTGAAATCTCTCCACTCTTCTTCTTTTGCTTCCAGATATTTGACATAAATATGCTCGCCTAATATCTCACGGATAAAGGAATTATCCCGGTATGCCTCAATAGCATCCCCCAGTGTTTCCGGGATCCGTTCCACATGCTTATTTTTTAATGCTTCCGGCTCCATGCCAAAAAGATTGCCCTGGATACACGGAGGCAGTTCCATCTCTTTCTCAATACCGTCAAGACCGGCCTGAAGGCAGGCTGCCAGTGCCAGATAAGGGTTCATGGCAGAGTCCGGGCAGCGAAGTTCGATCCTGGTTCCTTCTCCTCTTGGAGACGGGATGCGGATCAGGGAACTGCGGTTGGAAGTCGGTGACCACGCAATATAGATCGGCGCGTCATATCCCGGTACCAGACGCTTATAAGAGTTTACAAGGGGGTTGGTCAGAATGGTCATTTCCTTCATATGTCCTAAAATACCTGCCATAAAACGGTAAGCCAGCTGGCTTAATCCCAGCTCATCACTGTCGTCTGCAAACAGGTTGTGTCCGTCCTTGTCGGACAGGGACATGTTAATATGCATACCGGAGCCATTGACTCCTTCCTTTGGTTTGGGCATAAAAGTGGCATGAAGTCCATGGCGCTTGGCAATGGTCTTGGCTGCCATCTTAAAAGTCATAATGTGATCTGCTGCCTCAAGACCTTCTGTATACTGCAGATCGATCTCATGCTGGGCCGGAGCGATCTCATGGTGGCTTGCTTCCACCTCAAAGCCCATATCTTCCAGATTGAGCACAATATCTCTGCGCACATTTTCCCCAAGATCAATAGGGGAAACGTCAAAATAGCTGGCTCTCTCATGAGACTGGGTAGTAGGCCTTCCCTCTTCGTCCGTGTGGAACAGGAAAAATTCACACTCCGGTCCAACCTGGAACGTATATCCCATATCGGCAGCACGCTTTACAGCCCGTTTTAACACATATCTTGGATCCCCGATAAAAGGGGTTCCGTCCGGATTGTATACATCACAGATCAGTCTTGCCACTTTGCCCTGCTGAGGACGCCACGGAAAGATCTCAAAGGTATCCAGGTCCGGATGCAGGTACATATCGGACTCATCAATGCGCACAAAGCCCTCAATGGCAGAACCATCAAACATGCAATCATTATTTAATGCCTTATTAAGCTGACTGGCTGTAATAGCCACATTTTTAAGGATACCGAAAATGTCTGTAAACTGAAGGCGGATAAATTCTACGTCTTCATCTTCTACCATGCGAATAATGTCTTCCTACTGTATTTACTCATATCCATTCTTCCTCTCTGGCAGCCGTTTTCCCATGCATCTGACAAAATCCTGGGGGTTTGTGCCTTTATCTATACCACTTACAGAACCTGCCACCGAGCAGCTTTTCAGATGTATAACAACAAAAAGGCAGCTGCAAAGTGAACCGTTCATTTTGCAACTGCCCCTTTTTAAATATAGCAGTAGAATTTTTATTTGTCAACAGGCGATATCAGCCTATACCAGCTTCAACTGTTCTGTAAAATAACTTCCCAGGCTGATGCTTCCCACATAACCTACATCGCCGAAGAAAGATCTCCCCGTCTTCCCGGATCTCTACTTCCATGGTACCTTCCGGCATCTGCACGATCATTTTCGGATCTGTAAGTCCCAGTCTGTAAGCTGCCGCAGCTGCTGCACAGCAGCCGCTTCCGGACGCCAATGTATAACCTGCACCTCTTTCATAAACTTCTGTCTGTAAATGAGTGCGGTCCAACACCTTGATGATCTGGGTATTGATCTTTTCCGGAAACTGCTTTGCTGTCTCAGAATATTTACCGATCCTGCATACCAGATCCTTTGAGATCTCATCCATTAAGATCACCAGATGGGGATTTCCAACCGAAATACAGGTTACCGGATAAGGAATGTGCCAAATACCATGGTCTCATTGATGATCTCCTGCGGGGACCTTCTACGCACCTCATCACTCCAGAAACTTGCTTTTCCCATAGAGGCTTTTAAGCGGGTCCCTCTTCGTTTAAATAATGGATCTCGATCTCTTTTCATCTGTATAAATGGTAATGTCTTTCTTCTGGACATAATCTGCGTCTTTTAAGTACTTTGCAAAAATACGGATCCCATTTCCGCTGTTTTCTGTCTGGCTTCCATCGGAATTCCAGATGATCATATGGATCTTTCCCTCTTTAAAAACAGGACCTTCCAGAATACCATCTGCCCCTACTCCAAGATTGCGGTTGCAAAGTAATTTTACTCTCTCCGGTGTCAGTTCCATCCCATTGCGTTCCGGATCAAATACCAGATAATCATTTCCCAAACCGTGATATTTCTCTAATTTTAATCGCATGACCTTACCTCTCCTTTTCTTCTACACTCATTATATGCCACATTATTTCATAAATATATTCATTTAATGCTGTATTATATTGCAAATAATGCTATTATAAATGATAATAACGAACTTAATGAATACAGGAGATTTTCCATGACAAATTCCCCATCCACGCCCCAGGGCTACCTTTTAGAAGACTTCCGCCTTTTCCATTTAAAAGATCAGATTTCAAGGACTTACAGCTTCCATCACCATGATTTTTTAAAGATAATGATCCTTCTTTCCGGAAATGTGACCTATGTGGTGGAAGGCCGTTCTTATCCACTGGCTCCCTGGGACATGGTCCTGGTAGACCGCGGGCAGGTACACCGGCCGGTAGTAGATACCGCCCATCCATATGAGCGCATCCTGCTCTATCTCTCTCCCACTTTTCTGGAAACATACAGCACAAAGAAGCACCTTTGACCAGGTGCTTTGAAACTGCCCAGTACCGCCATTCCCAGGTCCTGCGCCTTTCCCAGGAAACGCTGGCTCCTTTTAAAGTCCTGCTTCAGAAATTAGAAGCAAACACCAATTTCAGAAATGATGATTTTGCAGCTCCCTTACTTGCAAAAGCCCTGTGCCTGGAATTTCTCATTGAATTAAACAGGATCACCCTCTCCCCAAAGCCGGATTTCACAGAAAGCACCCTGGATTACCGCATTTCCGGCCTGTTGGCCTATATCAACAGCCATTTGGAAGAGCCTATGGACGTAGCTTCCCTTTCTGCTTTAAGCGGCTTAAGCTCCTATCACATGATGCGCCTGTTTAAACAGGAAACCGGCTATACGGTTGGAAATTACATTACGGAAAAGCGGCTGATCAAGGCAAGAGACCTGATGAGCCAGGGCACCTGCGCCACACAGGCCTGCTACCTCTGCGGTTTCCAGAACTATTCCTCCTTTTACGTGCATACAAAAAACGCTATCCAGGACGCCCCAAAGACATCCTGAACAGCGTTTAATATCCTGTTTCACTTTATCCAAGTGTAGTATAGCCGTAAGCATTTACCAGTGCATCCAGCTTTATTCCCTTTTCGCAAAGAGGGCATTTTCTGTAATCATAATAAATATAATCGGTCACATCCTCCGGGCTGTAGATGGATGTGATCGGGCATCCGTTTAACTCATCCAGTGTACTAAACACAGCCGCTGCGCTCTGCAGTTTTCCGCCATAATACTGGATCGCCTCAATACTCTTATTCAGACTCAGTCCCGTTGTCACAACAGCTGTAAGGATCACCACATTTTTCCCATGGACCATCGGTAAAATATTCTCACGAAATACCATCTGGCTGTTGCTGTTATATTCCGGAGTGATCACATAAATAGTCTTGTGGGCGTTGGTAGAAAGAACACGCCCTTGTCAGCTCTTCTGCCAGATAAGCTCCGATCACCTGGGTTCCTTCCAGACACACGATCGTATCCACTACCTTGTCAAATAAAACCGCTCTGCCAGGTGCTTTGCAACCTCCTGTGCTTCACTGAGTCTTGTCTTAAGGGTGGTCATGTCCAGATAATAATTAATATGGGCATGATTGGTAGCAAAATGTCCCGGTGTTGCCTTAAGAGGTGCCTTACTTCCCGATGCAAAGATCTTTACATAACGATTATCCATAAATGTGCCTCCTTTTCAGAAAAATTACTGATATTCCCCTTATTTTTAATAATATTATACAAAACCAAGATTATATTCGCAAGACTTTTATGCAAAAGGACAGCCATTTCTGACTGTCCTCACTGATCTACAGATCCATTTTCAGTTTTATACCTGCTGGTCTTCCCCAGACTGGTCTGGCTTTTCTTCTGAAGCATCTGCTACAATATTTTCTGCACCTGCTTCATTTTTTTTCTTCTGCAACAGCTGTCTCCGGACTTTCAGCTGCATCCTCTTTCTCCAAATGCTCTGTATCCGGAATACCTTCGCCGTCTTCCTTCTTCTCCTCCGGCAATCCCTTCACCTCACGGAAGATCTTCATAAATTCCTTACCTGTAATGGTCTCTTTCTCGATCAGGAACGCTGCGATCTTATCCATAGCTTCTCTGTCATCGCTTAACAGACGGATTGCCTCATCATAAGCATTTTTCAGGATCTTCATAACTTCCTGGTCAATGTCTGCTGCTGTGGCATCACCGCAGTTTAATACAGTACGGCCGGTCAGATACTGATTCTCCTGGCTCTCAAGTCCCATAAGACCGAATTTCTCAGACATACCATACTGGGTCACCATAGCTCTTGCCAGATTGGTAGCCTGCTGGATATCATTGGCTGCACCGGTGGTAACAGTCTCAAAAACGATCTCCTCAGCTGCACGGCCGCCCATTAACTCAACCAATCTTGCCTCTAATTCCTTCTTGGTACTTAAATACTTCTCTTCTTCCGGCACATTCATAACATATCCCAAAGCACCCATAGTTCTTGGAACAATGGTGATCTTCTGGACCGGTTCAGAATGTTTCTGCAAAGCACTGACTAATGCATGACCTACTTCATGGTAAGATACAATGCGGCGCTCTTCCTTGCTCATAATGCGGTCCTTCTTCTCCTTACCAACAAGAACCACCTCAACTGCCTCAAACAGATCCTTCTGGGAAACAGCGTTTCTGCCGTTCTTAACCGCATTGATGGCAGCCTCGTTCATCATATTGGCAAGGTCCGCACCAACAGCGCCGGAAGTTGCAAGGGCAATTTCCTTAAAGTCTACAGTCTCATCTAACAGCACATCTTTGGAATGTACTTTTAAAATGCTGATACGTCCATTTAAGTCTGGTTTATCTACAACTACACGGCGGTCAAAACGTCCTGGACGAAGAAGAGCCGGATCCAGGATCTCCGGACGGTTGGTTGCACCAAGAACCAAAAGTCCCTTTGTAGAGTCGAAACCATCCATCTCAGAAAGCAGCTGATTTAAAGTCTGCTCACGCTCATCATTTCCGCCCATACGGCTGTCACGGCTGCGTCCGATGGCATCGATCTCATCAATAAAGATGATACAAGGGCATTTTCCGTTGCATTCTTAAAAGGTCACGGACACGGGATGCGCCCACACCTACGAACATTTCCACAAAGTCAGAACCTGACAGGGAATAAAATGGAACATGTGCTTCACCGGCTACTGCCTTTGCAAGAAGGGTCTTACCGGTTCCCGGAGGGCCTACTAACAGGGCACCCTTTGGAAGCTTCGCACCGATCTTGGTGTACTTTCCAGGATTGTGAAGGAAATCCACGATCTCAGTTAAAGACTCTTTTGCTTCATCTTCACCTGCCACATCTTTAAAAGTAATTCCTGTTTCTTTCTGGACGTACATCTTGGCGTTGCTCTTGCCTACGCCCATAATTCCGCCGCCGCCCATACGCTTCATGGTAAAGTTCATAATAAACAGCAGGAACAGGAATGGAAGTGCATAACTTAATATCTCTAACAGTAATGCATTGGAAGTATTATTTTCCCTGTTTGTAACAACGTTGTTCTTTAAAATACGGTCTACAAACTGGTAATCTCCTTCCAGACGTACTACATAGTACTTCATCTGCTGGGAATAGTTGGTGTCATCTGCCTTTGGCTTTACCTCAATAATTGTGCTTCCAACGCTGATGGACTCTACCTTGCCATTTTCTACCATGTTTACAAACTCATTGTAAGACAGTTCCTGACGCTGTCTGGCGTTGACAGTGGAGTTCATCCAGCCCACGATCAGGATCGTCAGCAATGCAGCGATCACCAGCATGGTAATGGTTTGCCAATTACTGTTCTGATTCTGTTTGTTGTTATTATCCATACTGTATAAATTCTCCCTCTAACAGGCTTTTTCGTGCATGCATAAAATGTGCCAGAGCCTATTCTTTTCTATTATAATGTGAGTCTAACCATAAATCAAGGAAAGAACTATTAAAATTCTGAAAACAAAAGCAGGATCTTCCCCTTCATCTCCACTTTAGATTATTAGTTTTTAAGATTTTTACATTTTTTTGAAAAGTCCCTAGATTTCTGATTTCCATAGTTGTATAATATATCAGTTTTAATAAAACCGTAAACAAAACCTATACCCAACTTACCACTAAAAGGAGGTTCCCCACTATGCCAGTAAAATACGTATTCGTAACCGGCGGCGTTGTTTCCGGACTTGGAAAGGCATTACCGCTGCTTCCCTTGGCCGTCTTTAAAAGCCAGAGGTTACAAAGTTACCATGCAGAAATTTGACCCTACATCAATATCGATCCAGGTACCATGAACCCGGTACAGCACGGCGAAGTTTTCGTTACCGATGACGGCGCTGAAACTGACCTTGACCTTGGACATTATGAGCGTTTCATCGATGAGAGCCTGACTAAAATTCCAACGTAACTACCGGTAAAGTTTACTGGACCGTTCTGCAGAAAGAGCGCCGTGGAGACTTTGGCGGAGGTACGGTACAGGTCATCCCCCACATCACCAATGAAATTAAGAGCCGTTTCCACCGCAATTATAATGATAACGAAACCGAGATTGCCATCATCGAAGTTGGCGGTACTGTTGGCGACATCGAAAGTCAGCCATTCTTAGAGGCGATCCGCCAGTTCCAGCATGATGTTGGCCCAGGCAACACCTGTCTCATCCACGTCACCCTTATCCCTTATTTAAAAGCATCTGAAGAATTAAAGACCAAACCAACCCAGGCAAGCGTAAAAGACCTGCAGGGAATGGGAATTCAGCCGGACATCCTGGTATGCCGTTCCGAGCATCCGTTAGATGACAATATCAAGAGCAAGATCGCATTATTCTGTAATGTACCAAAGACCCATGTTCTTCAAAACCTGGATGTAGAAGTTCTTTACGAGGTTCCTCTTGTAATGGAAGAAGAGCATCTGGCACAGGTTGCCTGCGAATGCTTAAATCTGCCATGCCCGGAACCAGACTTAAAAGACTGGACCGCTATGATCGATGCATGGAAGCATCCTGAAAAAGATGTGACCGTTGCGCTGGTAGGAAAATATACACAGCTTCATGACGCTTATATCTCTGTTGTAGAAGCATTGAAGCACGGTGCTGTTGCCAACAGGGCACAGGTACACATTAAATGGGTAGACTCTGAGACTGTAACTTCTGAAAATGTAGATGAAAAATTAGGAGATGTTTCCGGTATCCTGGTACCGGGCGGCTTCGGCGACCGTGGTATTGACGGCATGATCTGCGCCATCCGCTATGCAAGAGAGCACCAGGTTCCGTTCCTCGGCCTCTGCCTTGGCATGCAGCTTTCCATCGTAGAATTTGCAAGAGATGTGATCGGCTGGAATGACGCCCACAGCGTAGAATTGGATCCTGCTACTACTCATCCTGTGATCCACCTGATGCCAGATCAGGACGGTATCGAAGATATCGGCGGTACCTTAAGACTTGGTTCCTATCCATGTGTTCTGGATAAAATTCCAAGGCTTACGGTCTTTACGGCGAAGAAACCATCCATGAGCGCCACAGACACCGTTATGAAGTAAACAACGATTACCGTACTTTCCTTACAGAGCATGGCATGATGTTATCCGGTATGTCTCCTGATAACCGTATTGTAGAAATGATCGAACTGCCAGATCACCCATGGTTCGTAGGAACCCAGGCTCATCCAGAACTGAAGTCCCGTCCAAACCGCCCACATCCACTGTTTAAGGGATTCATTGAGGCATCTTTAAAAATCAGGACAAATAATAAACAGTAAATTAAAACCTGGCTGAATAAAACTATTAAAACACATCCTGTTTACAGCAAAACAGATCACTGATCCAAAAGCTGTTTACAGGAGGTGTTTTTATGGAAAAATATAATTTCAAAGACAATTCTGATCTAAAAATAATACGGCTGAAAATCTCTTTGATGACTCAGACATCCAGGCCTGCTCCGCCACCGACTGCACCTGGCCTGATCCCGGCACTGCCACAGGATGAAGCAGAGGTGGAAGCATATGAGGATATTTATCCCTATATCACCAAAGCACAGAAAACGCAGAAACCATAAGATCATTTTTCTTTTACAACTGCATTTTCAAAGCAGATCTCTTTGTCTACCCATTCCTTCATATTATCATGAACGGTAACTTCCAGATTTTCTGCTTTCACATTCTTGGCATTCTTCACATAGATGCCATTGATCTTTCCTTCCTGGAAATCCGGACCGCAGCATGGGCGGAAATCATATCCTTTAATAGGATATTTGGTAGTTTTTTCCAGTTCCAGACGGATATTACTTAATGTAAGATCTTCTATAGGCGCACTGTCCTTTCCTGCAATATAAATACTGCCTTCGCCCTTGCAGCGCACATTGGTAATAGATAATCCTTTGACCTTTCCGGAAGGGATCTCATCTTTCCTGTTGATGGAAGCAATATTGATAGGCTCTGCAAAGCCCCACCAGCACTCAGACACATTTTTTGTACGGATCACACAATTATTGATCAGAACATTTTCAATATTTCCCTGGTCTCTTAACTGGAAGGAAATACCTCTGTTCGTATCATAAATACTGCAGTTATCAATGATGATATCCTTAAAATCATCTACACTTTCTGTACCGATCTTAATGGCAGCACTGGTAGATGCCAGTGTACAGCCGGAGATCATAATATCTTCACAGGGACCATAGTGATGATTTGCTTCTGTAGTCTTTAATACGATACAGTCATCTGCTGCCTCAATATGGCAGTTGCTGATACGTACATGTTTACAGTGGTCCGGGTCAATGCCATCACAGTTTGCCATCATACGGTTATTTAAAATACGGACACCGCTGATCTCCACTTCTTCACATCCAACCAGGTGAGTGGTCCAAAATCCGCTCTTTCTGATCGTTACATTCTGGATGGTCAGATGGGTACAGTGTTCCATCAGGATCAGAGGAATTCGAGGATAGAAGGCACCATCGATCTGATCTTCTCTTACCTCTCCATAATAGATTTCTTCTGAACCATCGATCACACCGCCGCCACTGATGCGTACTCCGTCTGTATCCCTGGAATAGATAAAATACTGCCGCGGTTTTCCATCATACTCGCAGTTTACAAAAGTAGGAACTTCTACCATATGGTCATGTCCCCGCTTTGCCAGCTCACTAATATACTGGTAATCATTCAGATCTTCACTGGCCTTAAGTACAGCCCCTGTTTCTACCACCAGTTCTACATGACTTTTTAATACGATTGAACCGGAAAGATAGGTGTGACCTCCTTCCATTATAACTACACCACCGCCCTGCTCACTGCACAGGTCAATGGCTTTCTGTATAACATGGGCATCATTGGTCTTTCCATCACCTGCTGCCCCCAGCTCCATAACACGATATCCCATTTTGCCTTTGCCTCCTTAAAATAAGATCATAAATCATATGATTTTATTTTCCATTTTTATCAAAATAGTCAATCCGAAAAACCGTGTCGTTCTGCCACATTTCCGTGTTTTCACAATTTTACGGTTTTTCCATTTATAAACTGCTTAGTGTCCCAAAGAAGTAATATAATCCGTAGGCGTCATTCCCGTCTGCTTTTAAACAGCTGTGAAAAATACTGGGGATTGTTTCCACAGCCTACCTGCTCCGCTACATTTTTTACCGGTTCCTCCGGATTTTTGTGATCAGTTCCTTGGCCTTTCCAATACGCATTTTTGTAAGATACTGGGAAAATTTCTGTCCGGTTTCTTTGTAAAATTTCTTGCTTACATAATCTACATTCATAAATAAATAATTTTCAGCGATCCATTTTAGCGTAAGGGCCGAATCCTGAAGGTGCTGCTCCACATAGACATAGATCTGGGATACCATAGGTGAAACTGTCTCTTCTCCTTCTTTTAAACTTACCAGGTCCCGGAATTTGTCAGAGATCATCGTTCTTAAAGGATCCAGATCTTCTTCTTTTTCCATCTTAGTCAGCCACTGGGCCAGATCTACAGTGGAAAACGTCTGAAAATCCGAAGCCATTTTCAAAAATAGATTTCCTGCCAGCTGCTTTAAAAAGTCTATATTATCAATACTGTTTAACAGTTCCACCGCCTGATCCGTCTTTTCCCGGTTGCCCTCCTGGATCTGCTGATACAGAACACGGATCTGATCAATGACCCAGTTATAATTACAGATAGCTGTAATATGAAAATGGTTTATGTAATAGATCATGCTGTAACGCAGAAGTTTTCCTGTTACCTGGGTAAGAAGTGTCTTTAAAGAAGAATAATTCTCCTCCCGGATCTCTGTTGTGATCTTCTGCCCCTCCGGTGAAAGCTGCTGCAAAAACACATGAAGATCGTCACAGGCTTTACCTGCATTCTGCATAAACAGCACCAGGGTATTTTTTACATACATTCCATACAGAATGGTCTGGGGCATTTTTTCTTCCATATATGCTTTCAACTGCTGTAAAAAAGACGGCAGCCCCTGAAATTCCAGATAATACACATAAAACAGACGGTAGGCTGCAAAATGAAAATCCAGATACTGTTCATAGGGAGAAATGATCTCCTCCAGCGTCATTTTTTCATCCAGACAGTCATTGATGATACTGGAAAGTACACTGTGGAACATTCCATCATAGAGAACGAACTGCTGCTGGAGCATTTTCCGTTCTCTGGCCTGTTTTTCATGATCTTCCCGGCACTGTTCAATACACTCCAGGATCTGTGTTTCATTACATGGTTTTAAAAGATAATGGCGGATACCATAGCTCATGGCTTCCTTGGCATACTCAAACTCCCCATAACCGGATAAAATAATAAACTGGATCTGCAGGTCAGTCTGACGGATTTTGCGGATCAGTTCCAAGCCTCCCATACCTGGCATACGGATATCCGTAAGTACGATATCCGGTGACTCATCCAGGATCATATCATAGGCTTCGATCCCATTTTTACAAAGTCCGATCACTTCAATGTCATGTTTTTTCCAGTCAATAATATTAAAGATCGTCTCTCGTATAATACGTTCATCATCTGCAATCAGTAATTTCAGCATGTCTCTTCTTCCTTCCGAAACGGCATTTTGATTGTTGCCACTGCAAAATCATGTTCATTTGATAATGTAAGTCCATACTCTTCCCCAAATAAAAGCCGGATCCTCTGGTCGATATTTAACAGACCAATTCCAAACCCATGAGGGCTTCTGCTTTTATTTTTTAATTTTTCCAGCAATTCCTCTTCAAAATTGGAACCTTCATTTCTCACCTGGATCGTAAGAACTCCCTCTTTTACCTCTGCCTGCAAATAAATATGACACACCTCCGTCATTTCTTCCATGCCATAGTGAATGGCATTTTCTACCAGAGGCTGAATGGTAAGAGGCGGGATCATTCCCTCTTTTGCTTTCTCATCTGTGATCACCTTAAACTCCAGCCGTTCCTCAAACCGGATCTTCTGGATGGTGATATAAGAGTCTACCAGTTCCAGTTCATAGGCCAGTGTTACCAGGGTCTTCTGGCTGGAAAGGGAAACTCTTAAAAGATTTCCCAGAGACTCTACCATCTGGGAGATCACTTCATTTCCCATGGCTTTCGCTCTCCAGTTAATCGTTTCCAGTGTATTATACAGAAAATGGGGGCTGATCTGGGAACGCAGCGCCTTTAACTGCGCATCCTTTGCCAGGATCTCATTTACATAATTGACCTTTACCAGATTTTGGATCCTTAATGCCATCTGATGAAACTGATGGTGCAAAGCGCCGATCTCATTAGGCTGTGATCCGTAATCCTCTTCCTCCGGTTCCAGTTCCAGCTCATTCTGGGTAAACAGTTTCATTTTCTGGATCAGGGCATCAAACTGGCGGATGATCCCCCGGATCAGACGACTGGAAAGATACCAGATAAACAAAATCCCAACCAGAAAGATCATAAATGTAGTCTGCATGGAAACGGTAAGCGCGCCTGCAACTTCATCAAAGGGCGCCAGTGTCACATAACTGTACTGATAATGGGGAAGCGTTCCTTTCACGGCAAAATATTTATGACCATCATAAGAAACGATCTTATAGGTAGTAAAAGGATCTGTAATCAGCTCCTCCGCCCTCTGATCCGTTAAAGAAGAGGAAGCATAGATCAGGCTTCCGCTCTGATTGGCGATCACCACTTTCTGATCCTTATACTGGGAAGCAAAACGGACTGCCTCAGATACTACCTGTTCCAGGTCCAGGCCGATCACCATATTTCCCAAAGGCTCCAAAGACATGTTCCGGATCTGACGTACATTCCTGCTGAGAAGCATATAAGGCTGCCTGGTAGCATGGGTCCAGGTAACTGCTCCCTCTTTCTCATAACCGTTCTGTATTGCTGCATCTAACAAAAAACCGGGTGTCCGCTTTAACGTGACCCAGTTGGTACAGTTCACATATTCCCCGTTTTTGCTGTAAACAGCTGCATAAGCAATGCCATTGGACCGGAAAAGAGTTGCGTATTCTGTAAGGGCATTATTAATGGTACGGTTATATTCTGTGATCGCCGGCGCGTCTTCCGGTGACGGAAGATCTGACAGACAATCCTGAATAGAAGAAGAACCAAGGATCAGATTAGAAATATATTCTGCATTTTCCATTTTCTGGGAAATCTGAGCTGATGTCACGGAAAGTCTGGATGCCATAGAGTCAAAAAGAAGCTTATTATAGGCATTTGTATATAGCCGGTACCCAAACACAGCACATAACAGCATGGTCACACTGTTAAAAAGCACTATGGTAAGGATCTTATATTTTAAAGACCAGTGCCTGAACCGGCCAATTAATATGCGTATATTTTTTTTCATATATTTCCCGTTTCTTCCTTAATTATTGTATATCTCCTGACATTCACATTATACTTTTTTTCAAAAATAATTCAATTCTGCACAAAAAAGAAGTCGGTTTTTTGAACGAACTGCTCCGTTTTAACTATTAAGAACAAAAAAATTATGCGCTATAATGTGGAACATAAACAAGCAGATATCCTTTCGGACCACGAAAGGATCCAATTTCAAGGAGGTTACAATATTATGAAAAAGAAATTAGCAGTCCTTCTTACTGCAGCTCTTGCCGCTGCATCTTTAACCGCCTGCGGCGGATCTTCTTCCTCAGGCAGCTCTGACACCAGCGCAGCTGATACAAACACTTCCCAGTCTGCACAGTCAGATGGCGGCAGCAGTGATTCCTCCAGCCTGGTTATGGCATGGTGGGGAAATCAGACCAGAAATGAACGTACCCAGAAGATCCTGGACATGTACAGCGAAGAAAATCCTGGTGTTACCATTGACGGACAGTTCTCCGAATTCAACGACTACTGGAACAAACTGGCAACCGCAGCAGCAGGACATTCCATGCCAGACATCGTTCAGATGGACTACAAATATTTACAGCAGTATGTAAACAACAATCTGTTAGTTGATCTTACTCCTTACATTGAGGACGGAACCATTGATACAGCAAGCTGCAACCAGGATGTTTTAAACTCCGGTAAGGTTGGAGATGGCTTATATGCACTGTGCAATGGTATCAATGCACCAGCTCTATTATACAACAAGACTTTACTTGATGAAAACGGTATCACTGTAAAAGACAACATGACCATGGATGAGTTCATCGCTCTTTCCAAGGAAATCGAAGAAAAAACCGGTTACAAGACCAACCTTTGCTACAACCAGAACGAGCAGTTCTTAGAGTACTTCCTTCGTGCAGATGACATTGTTCTGTACCAGGATGGAAAAATGGGCGGAGAGTCCGCTGAACCATATGTAAACTTCTTCAAACTGTATGAAGATGGTATTAAAGATGGCTGGGTCGTTGATCCTTCTGTATTTGCAGAGCGTACCATCGGTTCTGTTGAACAGGATCCATTAGTATATGGTTCCAGTCCTGAGACCATGTCCTGGTGCTCTTTCTCCTACTCCAACCAGTTAACTGCGATCAAGAACGCAGCTCCGGAAGGCACTGAGATCGGTATCACCACCTGGCCATCTGCAGATCCTGAAAAATCTGACTACTTAAAGCCAAGCCAGTTCTTCGCTATCTCTGCTGACTCCAAAAATCCTGCAGAAGCAGCAAAGATCTTAAACTACATCACAAACTCTGCAGACTGCAACAATGTTCTTCTTGCTGAACGTGGAATCCCGCTGTCCAGTGATGTAGCAGAAGCTATTTCTTCTAACCTGGATGAAAGCAGCCAGCAGGTAATTGACTTCATCTACAATGTTGTAGATCCTCACTCTTCACAGGTAAATCCACCAAGTGCTGATGGTTCCAGTGAAGTAAACGATCTGATCAACAAACTGGAAGAGCAGGTATGCTACGGACAGCTGTCCGCAGAAGATGCAGGCGCACAGCTCTTTGAGCAGGGCAACTCCATTATGGCTTCCAAAGCTTCCAAGTAAACGTATCTACTTTTATTGATTACTCTCTTTTTAATTACCATATCCTTTTATAATTCAGGGCGGTCCTCCCGCCCTGAACCATTGTAAACTATCTTTTATCCCAAATACCTGATGTTCTCAGGGAACATCCCAAAACAGGAGGTTTGACATGAAAACCATTCGCAGCTTGTTTAACCGGGAAGATACAGCAGGCATCATGTTTACTCTTCCCTTCACCCTGGGCTTTCTCTTCTTTATGATTGTTCCCATGGGCATTTCCCTTTATTATTCCTTTTGCAAATATAATATTTTGTCCCCGCCTGTTTTTACAGGTCTTGATAACTTTAAAAATATGATCGCTGATGGTACTTTTTTACAGACCATCAAAGTTACTTTCTTCTTTGCTTTTGTATCTGTTCCTTTAAAGCTGATCTTCGCTTTACTGGTTGCAATGCTCCTGTTAAAAAACACCAAAATGTCCGGTATTTACAGAGCAGCTTACTATCTGCCTTCCATTATCGGAGGTTCTGTAGCAGTCGCTATCCTTTGGAAGCGTATGTTCGCTATGGACGGTGTTGTAAATAAACTTTTAGGTTCTATTGGTATTAAAACCAGTATTTCCTGGTTAGGTGATACAAAAACAGCCATCTGGATCCTGATCCTGTTAGCTGTATGGCAGTTTGGTTCTTCCATGCTGATCTTCTTATCTTCTTTAAAGCAGATCCCGACTTCTCTTTATGAGGCAGCCATGGTAGACGGTGCCAACCCGGTATCCCGTTTCTTTAAGATCACACTTCCTCTGCTGACACCAACTATTTTCTTTAACCTGGTTATGCAGATGATCAACGGATTTCTGGCATTTACCCAGTGCTACATCATTACACAGGGTAAGCCAATGAACTCCACTTTGCTTTACACCGTTTATATGTATCAGCAGTCATTCGAGTTTTACAACACTGGTTATGGCGCTGCCATGGCTTGGGTCATGCTGCTGATGATCGGACTGATCACCCTGTTCCTGTTTGCAACCAAGCGGTTCTGGGTATATGAAGGAGGACTGTAGACATGAAGGAAAAACGTCTGGCAGGAGCTGCGCTCTACCACATCATCATATTTGCCATTGGTATCATCATGGTCTATCCTCTGATCTGGATGGTTATGAGCTCCTTTAAGGAGACCAACACCATTTTCACAACCGCCAGTTCCCTGATCCCGGAACATTTTGTAACGGATAACTACGCAAACGGCTGGAAAGGATTTGCAAAGATCTCTTTCTCCACTTTCTTTAAAAACTCTATCTTCATCTCCGTGATCGCTACCATTGGAACCATTGCTTCCTCTGCTGTTGTAGCCTACGGTTTCGCAAGATTTAAGTTCCGTGGAAAGGAATTTTATTTTCCGCAATGCTGTTATCCATGATGCTTCCTGCACAGGTTCTTATGATCCCGCAGTATCTGTGGTATCAGAAGTTAGGCTGGGTCGGTTCTTTCCTTCCCTGACTGTCCCATACTTCTTTGCGATCCAGGGCTTTTTCGTATACCTGCTTTCCAACTTCATCGGCGGTATTCCGATCGAACTGGACGAAGCAGCAAAGATCGACGGCTGTTCCTACTGGGGCATCTTTACAAGGATCATGATCCCTCTGATCAAACCGGCTGTTGTAACCGGCTGTATCTTCTCCTTTATGTGGAGATGGGATGATTTCCTTTCTGCCCTGCTTTATATCAATAAAACCGCCATGTATCCGGTCAGCCTGGCATTAAAACTGTTCTGCGACCCAGGTTCTTCTTCCGACTACGGCGCTATGTTCGCAATGGCAAGCCTTTCCATCCTTCCATCCGTACTGATCTTCATTTTCTTCCAGAAATACCTGGTAGAAGGAATTAGTACCTCTGGTCTGAAGGGTTAAACCAAACAGATAAGCATTTCCATTTCAACCAGCAAATGCGCTGTTAGCGCATTCGGGATATGTATAATACATAAAAGCCCATGCAGCTGCCATTCAGGCAGCCTGCATAGGCTTTCTCATTCTTTATTTCTCATGCATAAATCTTCCAAGGAATTCCATCGTCTGCTCTCTTTGAGGATTTGCAAAAATATCAGCCGGTGTTCCCTCTTCTACGATGACACCGTTTGCCATGTATACAACATGGGTAGATACATCTCTTGCAAATGCCATCTCATGAGTAACAATGATCATGGTCAGACCTTCTTTTGCAAGCTTGCGCATAACTTCCAGAACCTCTCCAACCATCTGGGGATCCAGCGCGGATGTGGGCTCATCAAACAGCAGTACCTCAGGCTCCATAGCCAGGGCTCTTGCAATGGCTACACGCTGTTTCTGACCGCCGGAAAGCTGTCTTGGTTTTGCATTGATATAAGGAGCCATGCCAACTTTTTCCAGGTAATACATGGCCTTCTGCTTTGACTCTTCCTTACCCTTCTTTAACACCTTGACCTGTCCCACCATGCAGTTTTCAAGAACGGTCATGTTGTTGAACAGGTTAAAGCTCTGGAATACCATACCAACTCTGGAACGGTATTTCGGTGCATTTACCTTTGCATCGGCAATGTTATTTCCATGATATAAAATCTCGCCGGTAGTCGGTGTTTCCAGTAAGTTTAAGCAGCGAAGCAAGGTGGACTTACCGGAACCGGAAGCTCCGATGATACAGGTAACATCCTTGCTGTTTACTGTAAAATCAATATCCTTTAAGACCAGATTGGTGCCAAAGGTCTTGCTTAAATGGCGGATCTCCAAAATCTTTTCGCTCATTACTGCTCCTCCTTCTTATCATCCGGATAACGGTACATACCACTGGTATAAGCCAGTGTATCTGTGGTTGCCAGGTCAAAATTGTCTGCACCATCCATCTTCTTCTCCCACAGACGCAGCAGTCTGGAGCAGGTAAATGTCATGATAAAATACATGATCATGGTAATGGTATAGGTCTCAAAGTTCATGTAAAGGGCACCTGCAGCTGCCTTTGTCTTATACAGCAGTTCTGCCACACCAATAACAGAAAGCACGCAGCTGTCCTTGATATTGATGATCAGGTTGTTGCCGATCTGAGGCATCAGGTTACGCAGAGCCTGAGGCAGGATAACGTAGATCATAGTCTGAACATGGGTCATACCAATGGATTTTGCTCCTTCAGTCTGTCCCGGGTCAATAGAAAGGATACCGCCTCGTACAGTCTCTGCCATATAGGCACCTGTATTAATAGATAAGATAAAATAAGCAGCCTGGGTAATAGTAGAATTAATTCCCAGCAAAGGCATAAGGCCATAGTAGATAAACATAGCCTGGGCCATCATAGGTGTACCCTGAAAAATTCCACATAAGCATTTAAGATCAGCCGTATGATCCACAAAGCTCCCTTCTTTAAAGGATTGTCTCCCTTTTCAGAAGGAATGGTCTGGACAATACCTACGGCAAAGCCGATGAGGCATCCTACCAGCGTACCTACTAAAGCGATCTTTAAGCTGACGCCTGCACCCTGCAGCATAGACATGCCGTAGCGGTTGAATACGACCATTACACGGCCCAAAAATCTGTTGGCATAACTTTCTCCTTTTTATCTCTTCAATTAGTTTGCCAGAGGCTGTACGGAAATTGCCTCATCCATCATTGCAGAGAAATCATCTTTTGTCATCTTGGACAGAACACTGTCAATAGCTTCCTTTAACTCAGTATTGCCCTTCTTTAAGGAAATACCAATGTTGATATCCTCGTCAGTTACCTGGAAATCATCTTCGCCGCCGCCAAATTCAAGAAGCTTGAAATCTGGGTAAGCAACTAAAGCACCCTTACCGGTTGGCTGGTCAGTTACAACCAGATCACACTTGTCAGCATTTAAGGACATCAGCATATCTGGTGCACTTGCTGTTGCAGCTAAGATATTTGCATCCTGGATCTGTGGAAGGCAGGTATCATACCATATGGTGCTCTGCTGGGAAGTACAGGTTGCACCAGCCAGGTCAGCTACGCTCTTAGCGTCAGCGTACTTACTGCCGTTCTTAACCAGGGTAACGATGGTTGCATAGTAATATGGCTCAGTAAAGTCAACTGCCTGAAGACGCTCTTCTGTAATGGACTGACCAGCGATAACGCAGTCAACCTGTCCTGTACTTACAGCAGGGATCAGGGAATCCCAGTCAAGACGAACGATCTGCAGGTCATATCCTAACTCATCACAGATCTTCTTTGCCATCATAACATCATATCCATAAGCATATTCATTGCTGTCGTTGATCGGTACAGCGCCATTGGAGTCATCTGGCTGTGTCCAGTTATACGGTGCGTATGCACACTCCATAGCTACCTTTAAAACCTTCTTTTCACCAGATTCAGCAGCAGCTTCCTTAGATGTGTTTTCTCCTGCTGCGCTTGTCTGCTCTGCTGGAGCTGCTGTAGTAGCTGCTGTATTATTTCCGCCACATGCTGTTAATGCACCTGCTGCCATTATTCCAGCAAATGCCAGGCTCATTGTTCTCATTACATTTCTTTTCATAATTGTTCTCTCCTTTTTGCCTGTATTTCGAAAGTCTGTTATCAAAAAATACCTGTCCTTATAACAAACAGACATGTCACCTGGCGGTAACATCACCATAAATGAAAGCCATACCTGTTACCAGGTATGACTTCTTCGTTTTCCTTGGCTTCTTTCGCGAAACAGCCTTCCTGACTGCTGATTTTTATATAAATCAGCATTTTCCCGCTTAGTATAGCATAACTGCTCCGCTTTTCCAATAGTAATTTTTATTTTAACAGGCCATATTTTCCACTATATTTTCCTACTTTTTCCCAGCTTCCTTAGAAACTGCCTCTGCTTCCTCTGCCTTTTTGATCATCAGGTCTGTCATTTTCTGCTGATACTCTTCATCCGCCGTGATCTCATTTCCCTGTTCATCTGCCTCCACAGCGAACAAGAAAGTTCTTGCATCATTGATCTCATAGCTGCAGGTTACAAATGTATACAGCGCTTTCACCGGGTATTCTACGGTTTCCGCATAGGAGCAAGGGGCGATCATCTCTTTTACAAACTCATCAAAAGCTTCCTGACTCTTAAAACGGGTCTTGCGCACAATGGGCTTTGCCTCTCCATAATAGCAGGATACCGCCTTTAAACGTATCTCCCGTTCAGGAGTATAAATAGAAAAATACTGATGCTCTTTAAAATAAGAAGGGTCTTTATAGCGGACAATATCTTTAAACATACTTCCGTTCTTCATATTGTGGCCGTAAAGGATATTATTTCTTCCCTCAAAGTCACCTTCGCTTTCGTAGTCCAGATAAATACTTCCGGCTACACTTGCTTCCCCGTTAAAATCATGTTTCAGATAAAAATCATTATCTGTTCCTGTACAATAGGATAACTGATCTTTGTATCTGGAATATGGATCCAGCCAATGGTATCAGGATTTTCCTTTTTAATGTATCAAAATCATAGGGTGACTGGTATTCCTCTTTTTCAGGTTCTGTCTCCAGTTCCTGTTTTTCTGTTTCTTCTATTGTAATGGTCTCCTGGGTCGTCTGGGCTGCTTCCCTTGCAAGGCGTTCATACTCTTCCTGGGCTCTTTTATCTGCAAGATAACTGCGCAAAGTCAGGCCGCCGCTTACTAAAAATACCAGAAGTGCAACGCAGACCAGTATTTTCCACAGAGTATCTCTGCCGCTTTTTTTACTGTCTTCCATACATCATTCTGTCCTTTCCAAGATGTTTTCCTTAAAAGATCATGCTGTATGTGTCTTCTTTACAGGCTCTTTCTCCCACTGTCCGGATCTTGCCACAGCCTCATGCATTAAAAGGAGCAGTTCCATAAAGCTTCTGAAGCTTACCTGGCAGCGTTTTTCCTTCCAGCCAACCGTTCCCTGCCAGGTAGAATTCCTGCGAAACAGCACCCGGACTACAAAGGTTGCAGGACCATAATTTCCATTTTCCACACGGAAACTGCGTGAAATGATCACTGCCGGTTCTTTTTCCTGTTCCGGAAGAGGATCGATCATTTCCGCGATCTTTTCCCTCAGCTCAAATTCATTATAAAAAGCCCGTCTGTCTTCTACTGCCGGATGGGACACATCCCCGCTCATCACATGACCTTCATAATTGTTTACAGTGACTTCACACATCTTTTTGCCAAGTCCATAGGGAAGTCTTGTTACACCTTCCCCTAACTGCTGGTCTAAAAAGTCCATCAGTTCCATAAAGCTGTCAAAATGTCTTTTGGCGTTCGTTCCGATCTGTTCGATCTGCCCCTGCCAGGAAGCATAATAACGATACTGGACCCGCAGGCAAAAATCCGCAAGTTTTCCTCTTGTTTCAGACTTTAATCCTTCTATTCTTACTTCCCTGCTTTCCTCTTTCAGATCCAGATATTCTTTTTTGCTGAAATTGCGGTGGTCCACACTTTTCATAGGGTAATGGATCTCCTCAAACAGCTCCTCTAAAGCAAACACCATTTCAGAAAGGCTGTAAAAAACAATGCCATACTCCTTACTTTCATGATTGATCCTTCCTTTTAATATCCTGTTTTCAAAATCATCCACTGCAATATGGATCTGACGATAAGAATTCGGTATTGCTCCAGTCTTTGCTACTGACATTTTTTCACCCACTTTCTGTTTATTATTCTGTTTTATACTATTTTCAGTATAGCAGTTTCCGGTTACAAATCGGTTACAAAATACTTAATTTTTTCGTTTTTTCGTCTTAATAAACTGGACATTTCCATAGCGTATAGTTATACTTATTGTATAAATTCAAATGCACGATATAAAAATGATATATAAAGGAGACCTGCCATTATGCCATCTTCTTCTGAACAGAGACCAACGATCCATGTACAGACCCTTGGCGGTTTTTCTATCCGCACAAACGGCTGCCAGATCAATGACAACAGCAATCAGTCAAAAAAGCCCTGGGCATTATTAGAGTATCTTGTTATATTCCAGAAAAAGGATATCAACCCTGCTGAACTGATCCGTATCATCTGGGCCGATGATCCCGGTGTCAATCCAAACGGAGCATTAAAAACCCTTATGTTCCGTTCCCGTAAACTGTTAGAGCCGTTAGGGATCTCCCCGCAGAAACTGTTAGTCCAGCAGCGGGGAACATATGCCTGGACCCAGGATTATCCTACGGTTTTAGATATTGATGAATTTGAGTCTGTATGCAACCGGGCTTTAAGCAACTCCCTTGATCCGGAAGAAAATCTGTCCCTGTGTATGGAGGGTCTTTCTATTTACAAGGGTGATTTCCTTCCAAAATCAGAATACGAATCATGGGTCATTCCCATCAGTGCTTATTATCACTCTCTGTACCAGAAGCTGGTTTACAAGACCATTCAGCTGCTTTTGGACAAACAGGCTTACGGACAGATCACTTCCATCTGCCAGACTGCTATTGGGATCGAGCCTTTTGATGAGGAATTTCATTATCACCTGGTCTATTCCTTATATAAGGACGGCCATACCAGCCAGGCACTTGAAGAATATAGCAATACCTTAGACCTGTTCTACAATGAATTTTCCATTTCACCAACGGAACATTTTAAGGAGCTGTATAATATCATCCGTAACAGTGAACGTGGCATCAATACAAACCTTGAGTCTATCCAGACTTCCTTAAACGAGGAAAGCAGCGGCGGGGCTTTCTACTGTGAATATCCTATTTTCAGGGATCTGTTCCAGTTAGAACGCCGTTCTATCCAGCGTACCGGAGACTCTATTTATCTCTGCCTGCTGACAGTTACAGGGATCGACGGAAAACTCCAAAGAGCATGATCCTTCAAAAGCAATGGAACACTTAAATACTTCCATTATGGCTTCCTGCGCTGCAGTGATGTATTCACCCGTTACAGTATCAGCCAGTACCTGATCTTACTGCCTACTGTAACCATTGAAAAGGAGAAATGGTCTTAAAACGTATTATCAGCAACTTCCGCAAGCTTTACAACCGGAAGGACATTACAGTTGAGATCCGTTTGCAACCGGTTCTTCCCTGGAAAAATACGCCTTTAGGCGAAACCTTAAATTACGAAGAACTGACAGAAGAAGAACCCTAGAATTTCCGTAAGTAAACAAAACATTTAAAACAGATGGAGCCAGGTCGGTTCCATCTGTTTTGTTTTATATTTCTGCTCCTGCCATTGGCAGGATGGGATCTTTTACTTATGGCGTGCAGATCACCGGTATTCCCTTGTAAAGCAGATCATATAAAGTTGCTGCACTGGCCGGTGGCAGATTTACGCAGCCATGGCTGCCGCTGGTCTGATAAATGGTTCCACCGAATTTGCTTCTCCAGGAAGCATCATGAAGTCCGATGCCTCCGTTAAATGGCATCCAGTAATCTACATGGCTTTCGTATTCATATTTGCCGTTATCCAGCTTCTTTCCACGCAGGATACGGTCTTTTTCTTTATAAGTCAGACTGTAGATACCTGCCGGTGTTGTATAATCCTTTGACACATTTCCTGTTACACAGGGCGCATCCCAGACAACGGTACCATCTTTTACCATGTATACATGCTGTCCGCCAAGATCCACCTGTACATATGTATTGCCCCAGTCACCACCTGTTCTGGAAACTGCACTCTGGCTGTATACAGGCTCCCTGTCTGCACTGTCACCATCCTGCCATGCCGAACCACTCTGGATCAACTCAGTAAGGGCTGTGATCTCGCCTGCCTGGTCCATCTTCCATCCATAAGGGCCTGTAAGCTGGTATTCTGCTCCTGTTACCCCTGTAAAGGTACGTGTCTTTCCTGCTGTATCGTAAGTTGCCGCCAGATTTGCCACAAATGCTGCGACTTTTTCCTGATCCAGAGTTACCTGTCCATTGCTGCTTCCTGTGATCCAGCTGGCCATGGTCTCGCCGGAAAGAACTTCTGACGCATCTCCAAATACATACCGCAGCTGTTTGGTCCTGCGGCTGTTCATAGCTGCACATAAAGCCTTCAGGTTTTCATCACTTTCCCAGACACCAACGGTACGGTAACAGCCGGTTTCTTCCAGGGAAAGTTCCCTGCTTCCGGCTCTTACAACAGCTGTGATCACCTGTTTTGTCTTTTCCGGGTCCACATCATTTCCCTGTACAGCCGGAACGATGGTAAATTCTTTTCCTTCTTCATAAGCAGAGATGGAAGCATCTTTTGTTGTCACAATACTTCCGCCACTGATGCAGGAAAGATTGCTGATCTTATTGTTTAACGCCTCTTCGTTATACTGGGCAGAAACTTCCATTGTATGCGTATTTTCACCGGAAGGTCCTGCTACACGGCCTGGTGGCATTCTGACTGTCCAAAATATCCTGGATACTGCCGGAAACAGTCACCTGGTAGCCAATATCGCTGCCTTTGATCCGCCTTTTTCTTTGATATTCAGTGTATATTCCCCAGCATAAAAGCCTTCGATCCTTGCTTTTGCTTCATCTGGCGTCAATCCACCTACACCTACGCCATTGATCTTGGTGCCGGATACCAGCTTTGAGGTATCACTTTCATCTGCAAATGCACCTATGGTTGCAGCTAATGACAATGTCAGTGCCGACAGAACCGTTAAAAGCAGTTTCTTTTTTCCTACATTTTTTCTCATACTCCATACTCCTTTTTTGAGCACCTGACCTGTAAACTCCCCTGTCAGTCGATCACCTTAATGCTTTCGATCACCGGCTGGTTTTCTTTTGCAACTGTTCCGTTGTTGTCTTCTACCTTTGTATCTTCGCAGATCGCGTCAACCACATCCATACCGTCCGTTACATAACCAAAGCAGGCATATTCACCGTCTAAGAAGGTACTGTCCTCATGTACAATAAAGAACTGGGAGCTTGCGCTGTCCTTACGCTGGGCTCTTGCCATGGAAATAGCTCCTCTTGTATGGGATAATGGATTTTTCACGCCATTGGAGTCAAATTCGCCTTTGATCTCACGCTCGGAACCGCCCATTCCAGTTCCTAATGGATCACCGCCCTGGATCATAAAGCCGCTGATAATGCGGTGGAAGGTAAGTCCGTCATAAAATCCGTTTCCAGCCAGATCTAAGAAGTTTGCAACTGTGATCGGTGCTGCATCTCCGTCTAATTCTACATTAATAGTGCCGTAATCTTTTACAGTGATCTCTACATGGTGCTTTCCTGCAGCTGCTGCCAGATCCAGTTCACTGTTTTCCTCGGCTGCCTCTGTAGTTTCTGCTGTTTCACTTGCTGCAGCCCGGGTTGTCTCTTCTGCTTTTTCTGTCTCAGTTTCTTTTGTATCTTCTGCCTTTGCAGTTGTTTCAACTGCTGTTGTCTCTGCTGTATTATCTTTTGTACCGCAGCCTGCTAATAACATGGCAGATGCTGCTGCCATCAGGCAGATCTTCATCCATTTCTTCATTCTTAATTTCAATTCCTTTCTTCTGCTATCATAAGCTTTACTCATGCCTGTACGCGATATGCCTGCTTTGGCAGGCGGGGCACTCGTTGTTTTCATCATAGCATTTTCCCCAGATACAGTAAAGCGTTTCACAAAAATATCAAACTTCCGTAAGATTTATTAAGAAAGATACAAAAAAGCAACAGCGCCGAAGTTTCCTTCAGCGCTGTCACTTTTATCCCTTATATAACAATTTTTAATCGATTAGCCTGTTTTAAATCTCTGCAATTAGTCTGCCAGAGCTGCCTGTGCTGCTGCTAAACGAGCGATCGGTACACGGAATGGTGAGCAGGATACATAGTCCAGTCCGATCTTGTGGCAGAATTCTACGGAGCTTGGGTCACCGCCGTGCTCGCCGCAGATACCTACATGAAGTTCAGGACGTGTAGCCTTTCCTAACTTAATAGCCATTTCCATCAGCTTGCCTACGCCAGTCTGATCCAGTTTTGCAAATGGATCGTTCTCGAAGATCTTAGCATCATAGTAAGCATCAAGGAACTTACCAGCATCATCACGGGAGAATCCGTAAGTCATCTGGGTTAAGTCGTTGGTACCGAAGCAGAAGAAGTCAGCTTCTTTTGCGATCTCATCAGCTGTCAGAGCTGCTCTTGGGATCTCGATCATAGTACCAACTTCGTATTTCAGGTCAACACCAGCTGCTGCGATCTCAGCATCAGCGGTCTCAACAACGATCTTCTTAACATACTTTAATTCCTTGGTATCGCAGATCAGAGGGATCATGATCTCTGGGCAAACGTTCCAGTCTGCATGAGCCTTCTTAACATTGATAGCTGCACGGATAACAGCTTTTGTCTGCATCTTAGCGATCTCCGGATAAGTAACTGCCAGACGGCATCCACGGTGTCCCATCATTGGGTTGAACTCATGAAGTCCATCGATGATTGCTTTGATCTGCTCAACAGTTTTGCCCTGAGCATCAGCCAGTTTCTTGATGTCCTCTTCCTCTGTAGGAACGAACTCATGAAGAGGCGGATCCAGGAAACGGATGGTAACTGGGTTACCTTCCAGAGCTTCGTACAGTTTCTCGAAGTCTCCCTGCTGCTCAGGTAGGATCTTCTCAAGTGCTGCTTCTCTTTCTTCTACTGTCTCAGCACAGATCATCTCACGGAATGCATCGATTCTGTTGCCTTCGAAGAACATATGCTCTGTACGGCAAAGTCCGATACCTTCTGCGCCAAGCTCTCTAGCCTTTGCAGCATCTCTAGGAGTATCTGCATTGGTACGAACCTGTAATCTTCTATATTTGTCAGCCCATCCCATGATTCTTCCGAACTCACCAGCGATTGTAGCGTCTACAGTCGGGATAATGCCATCGTAGATCTTACCGGTAGAACCATCAATAGACAGCCAGTCACCTTCATGGTATTCTTTTCCAGCCAGAACGAACTTCTTGTTCGCTTCGTCCATAATGATATCGGAGCAGCCGGATACACAGCAGGTACCCATACCACGTGCAACTACTGCTGCATGGCTGGTCATACCACCGCGGACAGTCAGGATACCCTGAGCAGCCTTCATACCTTCAATATCTTCAGGAGAGGTCTCCAGACGAACCAGAACTACCTTCTCGCCTTTTGCCTTCCAAGTCTTTGCATCTTCTGCTGTAAATACGATCTTACCGCAGGCAGCACCTGGTGAAGCAGCCAGTGCCTTAGCTACAGGCTCAGCCTTCTTAAGTGCAGCAGCGTCAAACTGAGGATGAAGCAGTGTATCCAGGTTACGTGGATCGATCATCTTAACTGCTTTCTTCTCATCGATCATGCCTTCGTCAACTAAGTCGCAGGCGATCTTTAATGCAGCCTTTGCAGTTCTCTTACCATTACGGGTCTGTAACATGTACAGCTTTCTGTCCTCAATGGTGAACTCCATATCCTGCATATCTCTATAGTGGTCTTCCAGAGTATGGCAGATACCTACGAACTGCTCATAAACTTCTGGCATAACTTCCTTTAACTGGTCGATCTTCTGAGGTGTACGCACACCAGCTACTACGTCTTCGCCCTGTGCATTCATCAGGAACTCGCCCATTAAGTGCTTCTCACCAGTTGCTGGGTCACGGGTAAATGCAACACCAGTACCGGAGGTCTCACCCATGTTACCAAATGCCATCATCTGTACGTTAACAGCGGTTCCCCATGAATATGGGATATCGTTGTCACGACGATATACATTTGCTCTTGGGTTATCCCATGAACGGAATACAGCTTTGATAGCTTCCATCAGCTGTTCCTTCGGATCAGTTGGGAAGTCTTTTCCGATCTTCTCTTTATATTCAGCCTTGAACTGTTCAGCCAGATCATGCAGATCTTCTGCAGTCAGTTCAACGTCCTGCTTAACGCCTTTTTCAGCTTTCATCTTGTCGATCAGCTCTTCGAAGTATTTCTTACCAACTTCCATAACTACGTCAGAGAACATCTGGATGAATCTTCTGTAGCAGTCCCAAGCCCAACGTGGGTTGCCGGACTTCTTAGCCAGAACCTCTACTACTTCTTCATTCAGACCTAAGTTCAGGATGGTATCCATCATACCAGGCATGGATGCTCTAGCACCGGAACGAACGGAAACCAGAAGTGGATTTTCCTTATCACCAAACTTCTTGCCGGTGATCTCTTCCATCTTTCCGATATATTCCATGATCTGACCCATGATCTCGTCATTGATCTTTCTGCCATCTTCATAATACTGTGTACAAGCTTCTGTTGTAATTGTGAATCCCTGAGGAACCGGTAAACCAAGATTTGTCATCTCAGCCAGGTTTGCACCTTTACCTCCTAAAAGATTTCTCATGTTTGCATTGCCTTCACTGAACAAGTAAACCCACTTTGTTGCCATAAGTCTTTTCCTCCTCTGATATAGCAGTCCGCCAGGCCCCTTTCACCTGACGTTTGCCGACTTAGCTTAACTTAGGGCGGAACCAATGACTCCCTTCGTCCGTCCAACGTGTTTATTATATCACAAAGTTTTTTTCAGTAAACCCTTTTGGAGGCAAAACTTTGAAAAAATTTGTTAATTTTACTGTAAAAACCAGTGTAAGCGCTTCCGCTTTCTGTCATTTTCACATATCCGTTGTTGGTTCGTATTTGCGAATGTGCATTGTATACAAAAGCATTTATTCGTGCCCCAGACGCTTCTTTGATGTGTCTGGAAAGAAAAAAGTTCCGCCTGCTGACGCAGACGGAACGCTTGTTAATGGTCCAAGAAAAACAAATGCCGCTTTTAGCGGCGCTTGTTTTTCTCTTGGACTCATTATATCTTAAACCGATACCCCACTCCCCAGATAGTCTCAATATACTGAGGCTTTGCGGTATTAAACTCAATCTTCTCTCGAATCTTTTTAATATGCACTGTTACAGTTGCAATATCTCCAATGGATTCCATATCCCAGATTTTGGAGAAAAGCTCTTCTTTTGTAAATACATGGTTGGGATTTTGTGCCAGGAAGGAAAGCAGGTCAAATTCCTTGGTTGTAAAGGTCTTTTCTTCCCCATTTACCCACACTCTTCTTGCAGTCTTGTCGATCTTAAGACCGCGGATCTCGATGATCTCATTTGCTGGCTGGCCGCTTCCTACCAGGCGCTCATATCTTGCCATATGGGCTTTTACTCTGGCTACCATTTCACTTGGACTGAATGGCTTGGTGATGTAATCGTCAGCTCCCAGTCCCAGTCCGCGGATCTTGTCAATATCTTCTTTCTTTGCGGAAACCATGATAATAGGGGTATTTTTCACCTCACGTACCCGGCGGCAGATCTCAAAACCATCGGTTCCCGGAAGCATCAGATCCAGGATCAGCAGGTCATATTCCTCTTTTAATGCCCGTTCTAAACCGTCTGTACCATTATTTTCTATTTCTACTTCAAAGCCTGACAGCTCCAGATAATCCTTTTCCAGCTCTGCAATGCTTTCCTCATCTTCTACGATCAGTATTTTACTCATTCCTGCACAACCTCCTGATATTTTCTTAAAACAAAGTGCACCTCTGTTCCGATTCCCTCTTTACTGGTAGCCCAGATACGGCCACCGTGATCCTCAATGATCTTTCGCACAATGGACAGACCGATACCGCTTCCGCCCTGGGAAGAATTTCTGGAAGAGTCGGTGCGGTAGAACCGGTCAAAGATATTTGGCAGATCTTTGGCTGCAATTCCTTTTCCATTGTCCTCGATCTCCACCTGGATGAAATCCCCGTCATCCTTGATGCGGATATTGATAATACCTTTTTTCTTGTCCAGATATTTCACAGAATTGCTGATGATATTGTTGATCACACGCTTCATCTGCTCTGCATCGGCAATGACCACTACGTCTTCATCTACATAGTTAAAATATCCCAGTTCAATACCTCTGGCTTCCATATCCAGTCCCACTTCTTCCACGCAGTCCCTGAAATACTGGGAAACATTGATCTTGGAGAATGTATATGGGATCTTGTTAGTATCGATCTTGGAATAGAATGTCAGCTCATCGATGAGGCGGTCCATGTCATTAGCTTTATTATAAATGGTCCTGATGTATTTATCCAGCTTTTCCGGTGAAGATGCCACTCCGTCCATAATGCCTTCCACATAGCCCTTAATAGCTGTGATCGGTGTCTTTAAGTCATGGGAAATATTGCTGATCAGCTCTTTGCTTTCTTTGTCATACTGGACTTTTCCTCTGCACTTTCTTTTAAGCGCATACGCATTTCTTCAAAGTCCTGGCAAAGATGGCCGATTTCATCATCTGCGTCCACATCCAGGGTAAATTCAGATTGCCGTCACGGATCTTCTTGGTAGCTTCCTGAAGCTTGTTTAAGGGCTTAAAATAGACTGGTACACCCAGAAAGTCAGGGTAATTCCGGCGATCAGAAGGATCATAACACCTAAAAGAGCATTTCCCGGATCATGGATTTTACTTCCGGCAGCAGATCATCTACATTAGAAATAATAAATACGCTTCCTTCTGTCTTATCCGGGAACTGAAAATCCATCTGCTTTACCAGATGCTGGCTCGCCGTCTAAGTAGATACCGCCCTCTAAATCTCCCTGAAGGATATCAATTCCGGCAGCTGCTCACACAGCTGGGTCTTATTTTCCTCGTCTGCATCACCAAAATAAATGATGTCGGTTCCTTTCGCACTACCAGATAAGCATAATGCTTCTGAAGTTCCGCATTGACCTCATCTAAATGACTGCTGTCTTCATATAATTCAGGCTTTTATCCAGTTCTTCCCGGATCACCTGCTGTACCCGGCGGGTCAGACGGTTAAATACCTGGGTAGAATTACCATTTAAAAGATCCACCTGTTCCGTCAGACCATACTCTTTTGTAAAGGAACGTGCCTGATGATCATTGATGGCAAAAGGACACAAAAATAAGAAGCATGGGAACAATGGTGATGATCATAAATGCAACCGCTAAGCGGGTCTTTAGTTTCATAAGTAAGGACCTCCAATGGACTCATTATATCATACTTCCTCACTATCATTTATAAAATCATTCTAAAATCAGCGAACGCGTCACTGGCGCGTTCTCAATATACATAGCAAAATGCCCGCTTCCCAAAACAGGAAAACGGGCATTTTTAATTTAAAGTTTAACTTAAATCTCAATTAGAACATAAACTTATCAGCAAAGTAATCCTTTAACTCAGCGATCGGGATACGAACCTGCTCCATGGTGTCTCTGTCACGGACAGTTACTGCATGGTCTTCTTCAGAGTCAAAGTCATAGGTTACGCAGAATGGAGTACCGATCTCATCCTGTCTTCTGTAACGCTTACCGATGTTTCCTCTGTCATCGAATTCGCAGTTGAAGTACTTGCTCAGTTCAGCGTATACCTTTTCTGCTCCTTCGTTTAACTTCTTGGACAGTGGCAGAACGCCTACCTTTACAGGTGCCAGAGCCGGATGGAAGTGAAGGACAGTTCTTACATCACCTTCTCCGATCTCTTCTTCGTCATATGCTGCACACAGGAATGCTAAGGTTACACGGTCAGCACCCAGTGAAGGCTCGATTACATATGGGATATATTTTTCCTTTGTCTCATCATCAAAGTATGTCATATCCTGTCCGGATACAGTCTGATGCTGGGTCAGATCATAGTCAGTTCTGTCTGCAATACCCCAAAGCTCGCCCCAGCCAAATGGGAACTGGAATTCCAGGTCAGTAGTAGCCTTGCTGTAGAAGCACAGTTCTTCTGGAGAATGGTCTCTTGCACGCATTTCATCTGGCTTAATGCCTAATTTCTGCAGCCAGTCGATGCAGTACTGTTTCCAGTAAGCAAACCACTCAAGGTCAGTGTCCGGTTTGCAGAAGAACTCAAGCTCCATCTGCTCGAACTCTCTTGTACGGAATGTAAAGTTCCCCGGTGTGATCTCGTTACGGAAAGATTTACCAATCTGTCCGATACCGAACGGAATTTTCTTTCTGGATGTACGCTGTACATTCTTGAAGTTTACAAAGATACCCTGTGCTGTCTCAGGACGAAGGTATACTGTGTTCTTCGCATCCTCTGTAACACCCTGGAATGTCTTGAACATCAGGTTGAACTGACGGATATCTGTAAAGTCGTGAGCACCACAGCGGGCAGCAGATATGCTTGTCTTCGATGTACTGCTTCATCTGTTCCTGGGACCAGCCGTCTACAGAACCTTCGATCTCAATGCCATGCTCATCGTTATAATCTTCGATCAGCTTGTCAGCGCGGAAACGTTCTTTACACTGCTTACAGTCCATCAGAGGATCGGAGAAACCGCCCAGATGTCCGCTGGCTACCCATGTCTGGGAGTTCATTAAGATGGCACAGTCAACACCTACGTTATAAGGGCTTTCCTGTACGAATTTCTGCCACCAGGCTTTCTTTACGTTGTTCTTCAGCTCAACGCCCAGATTACCGTAATCCCAGGTATTTGCAAGACCGCCATAGATCTCAGAACCTGATATACAAAACCTCTGTTTTTGCAAGAGCTACGATTTTTCCATTGTCTTTTCCATATCAGTATCCTCTCTTTACAAGCATTCTGCAGATCCGTGGACCACTCATCTGCAAACTGCCATTTTACTTAGTTACGATTACACTTGTTCCGGAACCTGTCTTTATAAAATGTCCGTCATGGACATCACAGCCTCCGTCTGCATCCAGCAAGTCAGCCTCTGTCTGGACCATTCCTTCTCCTGTAAAACAACAGCAAAGGAACCGGTCGCCAAAGCAGCTTCATAGTCCACACCTGCAGCTTTCAGATCTTCTGAAAGTTCCTCCGGTGTGCCGATTTTAATTTCCGTAAAGGCATGGTATCATCTCCTATTTCACTGGCAAAGTCCACAAGACTTTCCCCACTGTCATAAGAGGTGATAAGAACTGCTTTTCCCTTTTCCAGACTTCCTGAAACCAGAGTTACCGGCTCTTTTGAGCTTTCTGTCCCATTGGCTTCATTGTATTCCTTTATCTTTTCAGATGCAAAGTCTAAAAGTTCCTCTTTGGAATAGCTGCCGCCTTCATACGTTTCCACGCTGACCCACTGAAGGTTACCATCTTTTGTAATATAAAGACAGCTTTCTTCTGTTTCCGGTCCTTTTGCGTTTTTTGCAGATAAGCCTTCGCAGCCTCCAAGCATAAGCACTGCTGTCAGAACAACAGCCGCCGCAAGAAGTTTTTTCTTCATTCTCTTCCTAATTCCTTTCAGACATATGGCATATTATATCCTCTGAATGGCATAATTTCAAGCCCTTTAGCTCATTTTCAGCTAACCGGACGGGCCGTTTTTCCCCCGGAGAGCACTTCCAGGATCTCTAAGGACTTAAACTCATGGTGTATGTATTCATCCATGGCATGCTGCACTTCCCTGGAAAATTCCCTCAAAACATCTTCTTTCAGTGTAAATGTATACAGGGAACCTAAGGGAGTCGCGATCACATACTGCCACGCATAAACGCAGGACTCCGACACTCTTCCTTCCGGCTCCTGTGTATACACACCGTTAATGACCATGGCACGAAGTTCAAAAATGCGCCGTACCAGCGGATTTGGCAGAGCCTCTTTGCTTAATGCCTTTAAAGACACATACAAAAGATTTAAAAGCTCCGTTCCGTCCATATTTTCATCGGAAAGCCAGGAAGCCACTTCCAGAAAATAAGCCCCATAGCAGGCTCCTTCCATATCTGCTGACAACTCATCAAAGTAATTGGTGATCTGGGCAGACTGGAGATTGTAGGCAGATCTTCCTTCATATACCTGAAAGGTTCCAAAAGAAAAAGGCCGGCTTGCTGCCATCAGGCTGCTTCCCGGTCTTCTCACACCATGAGCAAAGGCGGTTATCTTTCCTTTTTCCCGGGTCAGAAGCACCAGCCGTCTGTCATAGTCACCGGAGGGCGCGCTTAAAAGGACCATTCCTGTAACACTTAAAACATCCCGCATGCTGCGCCCTCCTTTCTTATTTCATGTACTCTCGGAATCTTTTTGTACTTGATTTTGCGAGAAGATTTTTTGTCAGTTGTGCCCAAATTTCTGAGGCGTACGCGGTGCGTACGTTGATGAAATTCGGGTGCAAATGGCGGAAAATCGGCCGCAAAGGCAAGTGCAGAAAAGACTCCGAGAGTACATTTAATCTGCAAGATCTGTCATTTAATGCACATTCTTACGTCTATGCAGTTTCTATTATATATACGTCTATACGTCTTTCTGATTATATCCGTAATTCTTCATGTAAAGCTCGCTGTCTCTCCACTCTTTTCTAACCTTTACCCAGAGTTGAGGTTGACCTTGGTCTCCATCATGTTTTCAATCTCACGGCGGGTTACTGTACCGATCTTCTTTAACATGGAGCCGCCTTTTCCGATGATGATGCCCTTGTGGGACTCGCGCTCGCAGACAATACTTGCTTCAATATCAATAATACCGTTTGGACGCTCTTTCATCTGTTCAATGACAACGGCAATTCCATGAGGGATCTCATCATCTAACAGACGCAGTGCCTTTTCACGGATCAGCTCTGCTGCGATCTGGCGCATTGGCTGGTCTGTTACTGTATCTTCATCATAAAACTGAGGTCCATAAGGCAGATACTTAAAGATCTGTTCTAAAAGCACATCTGTATTTTTGTCTTTTAAAGCGGATAATGGCACGATCTCTGCGAAATCACATACATCTTTATAAGCAGCGATAAAGGTCAGGATCTCTTCCTGCACTTTAATCGTGTCAATCTTGTTGATGACCAGGATCACAGGTGTGTTCACTTTTGAAAGCTGCTCTGCAATATGGCGTTCTCCTGCACCGATAAAGGTAGTAGGCTCAACCAGCCATAAGACCACATCAACTTCCTTTAATGTGTGTTCCGCTACATTGACCATGTACTCGCCCAGCTTGTTTTGCCTTGTGGATACCTGGGGTATCAAGGAAAACGATCTGACCTCTGTCGTCAGTGTAAACGGTCTGATCCTGTTTCTGGTCGTCTGAGGCTTATCAGAAGTAATTGCGATCTTCTGACCGATCAGGTGGTTCATCAGTGTGGATTTTCCAACATTTGGACGTCCGATCAGTGTTACAAAACCTGATTTTTTCTGTTTGTTATCTTCCATTCTTTTCTCCTGTTTAATATATACGTACTCATAAAGTACTGTTTATGAATTAGTGAAACAGTTCTTTCACTTCTTTGAACATGTTTTTATCTGCTTCGATCTGCTGTTCATTTCCAATGACACAGAAAGCACCTGTTTTTAAGATGGACTCCAGGATATCTGCCAATGCGCGGATATCCTCCTGGGTCACATCCAGGATCTGTTCTCTCTTTTTCTGTACCATTTCATCGGTAATTCCGGATAAATAGGCAGTCAGGTTTCTGGAACCTTTTACTGCCGGGCTTAATGGTGTATCTACGCTGCTCATGGCACCGATCACATATTTTGTCATATCCCTCTCATCAATGGAGAAGTTCTTTAAATATTCCGGGATACCTTCGTAGATCTTATCTGTAGTTGCAAGCTTTGGATCTCTGTAGGATACCAGACAGCCGGTTCCGCTTCTTCCAAAATTACTCATACAGCCATAGGCGCCGCCGATCACGCGCAGGTTCTGCCATAAATATTCGTAGTTCATGATGACCTTTAATACTTCCAGGGCACCAGTGTAAGCTTCTGCATCAAAAGAACCGCAGCGTGCCACATAATTTACCTTGGAAGAGGTCTTAAAGCCTTCGTTTTTCAGCTCCGGCACAAATTCAAAAGCATATCTCCTGCTTGGTTTATCACTTAATGCAGCCTTGAATTTCTTTAATTCTTCCGGAAGAGCCTTGTAGCCTTCCTCGTCTGCTGTATAACCTACCATAAGATTATCTGCTGCAAACAATTTTTCTGCTGTTTCCTTCAACTTTCTGACCAGTTCCTTACGGAATTTCTCATCCTTGCTGTAGGCATCTGCTGTTTTTTCCAGGAAATGGAAATATTCAATTCCGCCTGTCATATCGTCAAAGGCTCTTACCGGTGAGAAATAGGAGCAGGCTCTTGCAACTGCTGCGCTGTGGGAAGCACCTTCCAAGCGCATTCTGGATCTGGAACGCATCTCATCTAAGATCTCACCCAGACGTTTCTCATCATCTAATTTAGAAGCTGTAAGGATCTCTTTGATAATGTCAAAAGCAAAACCTACTTTTTCATAAAGAACCTTGATGCCTGCTGTAAATGCCCCCTTAAAAGCACCCTTTTCATTCAGGTCTTCCCAGGAAGAAACATAAAAGTCCAGTCCGCCGCTGTTTAAATGGATCTCACTGGTAAGATCCCGGTAGGTAAAATTTTCTGTATCCACATAGCCTAAAACAGACTTTAAAAGGGATGCATAAGGCAGATCCTCTTTCGGGATCACATTCATATCAAAAAGCAGTTTGATATAAGCAATACCGGAAGTGAACATTGGACTGTGGACAACCGTGGTTTTCTCTTCCTCTTTTACTTTGTAGGAAAACGGTTCTGACTGGCGTTTGATATCTTCTCTTCCAAGCATTGGGATCTTCTCCAGATCCTCTTTTGTGGAAGGTTCTTCCTGGTATGCTTTCAGCTCTGCCGTCTCTTTTACCAGGGCTTTTACCTGTTCACTGCTTAAGGAGTCTTTATACTTTGCCAGACGCTCTGCCAGTTCTGCATCTTCCCTTGCAGTCAGGTCAATTTCAGGGCTTACGATCACAACTGCCTCATGAGGGTTATCTAAGAGATAATCTTTGATAAGCTGCTCAAAATAGCCTTCCTGGGCTGCTTTTTTCAGATAATCGAAGGTCTTCTGATACTGTAAGTGAAGCATTGGATCTGCATCATACAGCCAGCTGTCCATAGACCATAAACCGTACATCAGTCCCTTTGGAGCAGAACCATAATCTGCTTCCCTGTAACGGAATTCATAGTAATTTAAACCTGCTAACAGGCTCTTTTTGTCAATTCCCTGATCAGCCAGTTTTCTCAAAGTGCCTTTTACAACGGATAAAAATTCACCCTTCTGCTCTTTATTTGCATTCTTAGCCACAACAGAGAAATAAGGCTGTAAAATACCATTTTCATAGCCGCCCATAATATCCTGACCAATATGTGCATCGATCAGAGCCTGCTTTAATGGTGCTCCCGGAGCGCTGATGAGCGTGTAGTCCAGGATCTGGAATGCAACATAAAGAACTGGATCTATATCTGTTCCTACCACTGTGTTCAGAGATAAGTAGGTGTTGTCTTCTGTGCCTTCATTCGCAGTAACAGAATAGGTGGTCTCTTTTTCAACTGGTTCTGTAAATGGCTTCTGTAATGCAATGGAAGAGTCTAAGGTAAAGTCCTTTTGTCATAGGCAGATAAATATTCTTTATCCAGCCATAAAAGCTTTTCTTCCATATCCATATCGCCATAAAGATAGATATAGCTGTTTGCCGGATGATAATAGTCTTTGTGGAATTGGATGAACTGCTCATAGCTTAAGTTGGGGATCACTGCCGGGTCACCGCCAGACTCATTGCTGTACGGGGTATCTGGAAAAGGACTGATGAAGTGAAACGCTCCAGCACGCTTTCCGGTGAGGAAAAAGCACCTTTCATCTCATTGTATACAACACCATTGACAGTAAGAGGTGCATCCTCTGAAGGCAGTTCATAATGCCAGCCTTCCTGTTTGAAGATCTTTGGCTCTCTGTAAATGGATGGATGGAATACACCGTCTAAATATACATCCATCAGGTTCTGGAAATCTTTATCATTGCAACTGGCTACCGGATATACGGTCTTGTCCGGATAAGTCATTGCATTTAAGAAGGTATTTAAGGAACCTTTTACTAACTCTACAAAGGGATCTTTTACCGGAAACTTTTCAGAACCTTCCAGTACGCTGTGCTCCAGGATATGAGGCAGTCCGGTACTGTCCGCAGGCGGTGTTCTGAAGCCGATTGAAAATACTTTGTTGTCGTCTTCGTTGCTCATGAGGAACAGTCTGGCACCGCTTTTTCTATGTTCCAGCACCATTCCTTCGGAATTCATCTCTTCTACAAAACGACGGTCTTTTACCTCGTAGGCAGAAAGGTTTTCTACTTTTTCAAGCATCTGCTGTCTGTTCATTTTGAATTGGTCTCCTATCTTGTTTGGTTTTCCATGAGGCTGGGAAATCCCTTGCGTGAGGGATGTCGCGTCCCGGTCACTCACAACCTCGCGCTTCGCGCTCCACTGTCTGCTTGCGCAGGCTGGTTGTTCGTTCGTTAGTAGACTCGCAAACACGCGCTTCGCGCTCCACTGTCTGCTTACGCAGACGGTTTGCTCGTTAAGGGCCCAAGAAAAACAAATGTCTGCTTTGCAGACGCTTGTTTTTCTTCTGGGGCCCTTACATGTTCCCCATTATTCTGTCCTTTACTATGGATGCACATTCACGCACACACAAATGGATAAACAGCACAGGGTCTGACTGGGCGCTGATGCCGTAGACATTTTCAAAACCCCATTTTTTTGCAATCATGCAGGCTCTGTATACATGGAAATTACTGGTAAGGACACCCACATCCAGAGGTTTGTCCGCTGCAATAAGATAGCCGCCTTTTGGTTCCCGTTGAAATGTCAGGCGGTTTCTTTCTTCTCTCTGATGACGGATTACTTCCCTGTGGCTGTCAATGATGATCTTGCTGTATGCCAGATTTTCCACTGTGCTTACGGAATGTTCTTCCAAAAGAAGCTGACTGGGTCTTACGCCGTTGTATACCAGATACTGGTACATAGCCTGGGCTTCTGATACAGGTTCATCCGGTCCTTTGCCTCCTGACAGCACCAGATAGGTTTCCGGATTTTTCTCTGCATATTCAATGGCCTTATCCAGCCTCTTTTTTAAAGAATTGCTTACTGTATGTTCCTTGACTCTGGCTCCCAAAACGATCACATAGTCAAGGTCCCTTTCTTCACTGGCTGCCGCTCCCATAAACACCATGATACAAAGGGCTGCCATAATGACCACACCGGCAATACAGGTAGTAACAATGCTCACCGGCACCCACTGTGGGATGCGGTCCATATTTTTCCTGTAATACCATTTTCCATATACAAGAAATACACAAAGAGCAGCAAAGAAAAGCCAGATAAAGGCAAAGGAGGTTCCCATACCTGCATAAAAAACAATAACCATAAAATATGCAGTACAGATGATCGCCAGTCCCAACAGGATCATATCTGCCATAGAGCACCTCCTTTTTATCATTCAGCTATATTTTAACAATTATTAATTATCCTCTTTTTTGCGGAGAATATCATACTTATCCACATCTGCTCCTAAATCTACCCACAGGATCTGTTTTGGATGTGGAGCACTTTCCTGCTCATTTCCATCTTCGTCGCAGATGCTCTTTACAACTACTTCCAGATTTCGGCCGTCCGGCTTCATGATCTCAATGGTCTCACCTACAGAGAACTTATTTTTCTGTTCAATGCGGCAGCGGCCTTTTCCGTCCGCCTCTTCCACTGTGCCAAGATAGGTGTAATTCTTTACATAAGTATTGCTGTTGTAGATCTGGGCATCACTTCCCGGCTTTCCAAAGTAGAAACCTGTAGTAAATTCACGGTAGGTACATTTTCCGATCTCTTCCTTGTACCACTCCATATTTGCCTCATAAAGCTTCGGATCTTTCAAATAATCATCAATGGCTTTGCGGTAGGTTCTTGCTACAGTCGCTACATACAAAGCTGTTTTCATACGTCCTTCGATCTTAAAGCTGTCAATTCCCGCATCGATCAGTTCCGGAACATGCTCGATCATACAAAGGTCCTTGGAGTTAAAGATATAAGTGCCTCTTTCATTTTCATATACAGGCATGTACTCTCCCGGTCTGGTCTCTTCTACAATGGAATATTTCCAACGGCATGGATGGGTACAGGCACCCTGGTTGGCGTCACGACCTGTAAAGAAGTTACTCAGCAGACATCTTCCGGAATAGGAAATGCACATAGCACCATGGATGAAACTTTCAATCTCCATATCATCCGGGATATGAGAGCGGATCTCCTTGATCTCAGCTAAAGAAAGCTCTCTTGCGGAAACCACACGCTTTGCACCCATACGGTTCCAGAACAGATATGTGCCGTAGTTGGTATTATTTGCCTGTGTGCTTACATGAAGTTCTGTATCCGGAAGTACTCTCTTTGCGATCTCAAATACACCTGGATCAGAAATGATCAGTGCATCTGGTCCCACTTCCTTTAATTCTTCAAAATAAGCCTCCACCCCTGGCAGGTCCTGATTATGAGCCAGAATATTGGCTGTTACATAGACCTTAACATCATGCGCATGGGCAAAGGCAATTCCCTCTTTCATGTCCTCTAAGGAGAAGTTATGTGCTTTGGCTCTCAATCCAAAAGCCTCTCCTCCTATATATACGGCATCCGCACCGTAAATAACGGCTGTTTTTAATACATCCAGACTGCCTGCCGGTATTAATAACTCTGTCTTTCTCATTTATCTATCTTCTCCTATCTGATCCTGGTACTGATGGTCACTCCATCTCCTATAGGGATCACCGCTGTTTCAAATTCTTCCATATGCTTTAATTCATACAGATACTCACGCATCCTGCTGTGGATGGTACGGTTCCTGCGCTGCACTGCAAAACGGGACTGGACTACATCCCCATCCTGGAGCACATTATCGGAAATAAGCACGGCTCCTACAGGCATCAGGTCTAACAGCAGAGGCAGCCAGTTTAAATACTGTCCTTTCGCTGCATCCATAAATACCAGATCAAACTGTTTTCCTTTTAATTCTTTCAGCCACATATCCGCATCTCCCTCTAAAAAGGTAATGCGGCTTTCTTCCCCGGCTTTTCTAAAATTTTCTTTCGCCTCAGGAATACGTTTTTCGTATTTTTCAATGGTAGTGATATGGCAGTTTGCCGGCATCACCTGACACATCTGTAACGCAGAATAACCTACAGCCGTTCCGATCTCCAGAATATTTTCCGGTCTTAATGCTGCTGTCAGGCTTCTAAGCAGGGCGGCTGTCTCACTGCGGATAATAGGAACTCCGTCTTCAATCGCCTTTTTTTCAATTGTATCCAGAAGTTCTCCCCTGCTTGTTTCCAGGGAATGAAGATATTCTGTAATCCTGTTATCTACGATCATTTTGTCCGTCCTCTGTCACATCTTCGATCCAGCCGCCTTCTTCCTCATCTTCACCAGAATAGGAATGCGCATCTGCCTGGGCTTCTCCCGATGAAAGGGTGCTCTTTGCAGGATCTGCTGCATTTGCTTCTTCTGTCTGAAGGTCTGACTGACGTTTTTGCTGATCACTTTCTGATTTTTCAGTACTCTGATCTGCGCTCTTTTGTGTTGTTTTTGTGCTCCCTGATTTATCCCCGGATTTTTCGTCCTCTTCATTTTCCGGCTTTTCGCTCAGTTTTTGAAGGATCTCCTTGGAAGTCATGGAAGTATTGAACGTATAGGTTCCCGGGTATATCTTATCATAATCATAAAAACGACTCTGGAATAAAAAGGCATAGATATTTTTGATCAGACCCTTTTTCTCCAGCTCATCAGCTGCCTGTGACACATCTTCCCCGTCTTTTACCACTACAGTAATATCATGACCCGGAGCTGCTTCCACTGCCTCTGCATAAAACACCGCATGGCCAAAAGCATACCCCCGGATCACTGCTTCATATAAAAGAAGGATCAAAAGGGCAAGAAGCATCAGCTTTACCGAAATACGGATGATCGCCATGGTTATTTTGTTGATCTCTCTTGTACGGCTGCTCATGCTTCTTCGCCTCCTTCTTACACTTCCATAATGATCGGTAAGATCATAGGATTTCTCTTCATACGCTTCCATAAGAAATCGCTTAAGCTGTCTTTAATAATGTTCTTGATCTTGCCCCAGTCGCTTACGTGGCGGTCTAAGCAGTCTGCTACTGCATCTGCAACCACATTGTGAGCTTCCTCTAATAAATCCTCAGACTCTCTTACATATACAAAGCCTCTGGATACGATATCCGGACCGGAAAGCAGCTGGTTGGAATGTTTCTCCAGTGTCAGTACTACAACGATGATACCATTCTGAGCCAGGTTCTGTCTGTCTCTTAATACGATATTTCCTACATCGCCAACCCCAAGTCCGTCAACCAGGATGGCGCCGCAGGCTACATGATCGGTTACCTGACAGCTGTCTTCATCCAAAGATACCACATCACCGGAATTTACCAGTAATGCATTCCCCTTCTGAACACCCATGTACTCAGCCAGTTCCTTCTGCGCCATTCTGTGGCGGAACTCACCATGTACCGGGATGGCAAATTTCGGATGTACCAGGGAATAGATCAGCTTTAACTCTTCCTGACAGGCATGTCCGGAAACATGGGTATCCTGGCAGATCACCTTTGCACCCTTTGCAGAAAGCTCATTGATCACATTTGCTACTGCCTTCTCATTTCCAGGGATCGGAGTAGAACTTAATACTACCACATCACCAGGTACGATGGATACCTTCTTGTGGATGCTTGCTGCCATACGGGACAGAGCAGCCATGGACTCACCCTGGCTTCCTGTTGTGATCAGTACCGTAGACTCAGGCGGATAATTCTTTAACTGGTCAATATCGATCAGAGTGCCTTCCGGGATATTGATATAACCTAACTCACTGGCAATATCTATGATCGTCACCATACTGCGGCCTTCTACTACTACCTTACGGCCATATTTATAAGCAGTATTTACTACCTGCTGTACACGGTCTACGTTAGACGCAAAAGTAGCTACGATAATACGGCGATTGGTATGTTCCGCAAAAATAGTATCAAAGGTCTTTCCTACGCTGCGCTCAGACATGGTAAATCCAGGTCTGGTAGCATTGGTACTGTCTGCCAGCATAGCAAGAACACCTTTTTTACCCAGCTCTGCAAAACGCTGCAGATCAATAGGATCACCAAAAACAGGTGTGTAGTCGATCTTAAAGTCACCTGTATGAAGAACAATACCAACCGGTGAGAAGATCGCAAGGGCGGAAGCGTCCTGGATACTGTGATTGGTCTTAATAAATTCTACGCGGAAGCATCCCAGATTAACAGACTGTCCATGCTTCATTACCTTACGCTTGGTAGTCTTTAACAGGTTATGCTCTTTTAATTTATGTTCAATTAAGGCAATGGTCAGCTTTGTACCATAGATCGGCACATTCACCTGCTGTAAAATATATGGCAGTGCGCCAATATGGTCCTCATGTCCATGAGTGATCACAAAACCCTTTACCTTATCAATATTCTGCTTTAAATAAGATACATCCGGGATCACCAGGTCAATACCTAACATATCATCTCCCGGGAATGCAAGACCGCAGTCTACAACAATAATGGAATCTTCATATTCAAATGCGGTAATGTTCATACCGATCTGCTCTAAACCGCCTAAAGGTATGATCTTTAATTTACTCTTTGCTTCTTTCTGGTTGTTTCTGGAAGGTTTTCTTACAGGTGCTTTTCTCTCTCCTGCTTCTTTTACAGCCGGAAGGGACCTTCTGTTTCCCTGCTGTCTTCCTCTTGCCTGAGCAGGTTTACGTCTTTCTTCTGTTTTCGGCTCTGCAGCTCCTGCGTTTTCTGTTCCTTCTTTTTCTTCCACTTTTACAGCTTTTGGCGCTCTTTGCCCACGTCTCGGTCTTCTGTACTGTGGTCTTCTGGCCGGTTTTGCCCCTTCTTCACGATTTTCGCCGTTACCATTTTCTTCTTTTTTTTCTGCACTGATCTCAGGTTTTACATTTTCATTCACGTTCTCTTCTAAACTCAAGCTGATTCCTCCTACATTATTTCTCTAATTCCACGTCTGCATCCTTTAATAACTCTTCAAAAATGCCCATAACTCCATCCAGTTCCCTGTCATCTTCCACGAACTCAAATAAAGCTTCACTGTCATTTTCACCGGATACATCCTTTAAAATATAACATTCTCCATCCTCATCCTCTGGCGCATCCGTTACCAGCAGATAATCTTTTCCATGGATCCTTGTTTCTTCCAATACGTAAAAATCTACAGATTCTCCTGAATCTGTTATCATCGTAATGCAGTCTTCTCTTTCATTCATTGGCTTATCCATTGTTCTCTCCGTCTTCTTTTTTCGTCATGGACAGATGATCTAAATATCCCTGAAGGATCATTGCTGCTGCGATCTGGTCTACCGACTCTTTTCTGTGTTCACGGCGGACACCGCTTTCCATAAGGACACGCTCTGCTGCTACAGTTGTAAGACGTTCGTCCCACAACTCCACAGGAAGCCCTGTTCTACGCTCTAAAGCCGCTTTCAGTTCTTCTGACTTCTGTGCACGGTCTCCCACTGTATTATTCATATTTTTAGGATAACCAAGAACGAACTTTTCTACCCCATACTCTTTCGCCAGTGCTTCGATCCTGGCAAGGGTCTGACGCAGCTTGTTTTCATCCTTTCTGGTAATGGTCTCTACTGCCTGTGCAGTAATTCCCAGGGGATCGCACACTGCTACCCCTACTGTTTTTGAGCCATAATCAAGCCCCATGATCCTCATATTCAATTCCTCCGCGCACACTAAAACTAGTGTACCGCATTATTGATATTTCTCCAAACAGCTTACTCAACAATACAGTACACCAACAAACACAAAAACTGCGTTTGTGATCATCATTACAGAAAAAAATCAACGCCCATAAAAAGTCCCTAAACAGAGACTTTAATGGACGTTAAACCAGAGAGCATCCCACTCCCTGACCCTATTTTCCCGGCTGCCCTATTTTAAACGGGCGTCAATATATACCGCCATCAGTTCTTCCAGGATCTCATCTCTTTCCACCTTCATAATAAGGCTTCTGGCTCCCTTGTGGCTGGTAATATAGGTAGGATCCCCAGACATAATATAACCTACGATCTGATTTACAGGGTTATATCCTTTTTCTGTCAAGGCAATATACACCTGCTCCAGTACATCGCTTACTTCTACCTTTTTGTCCTGAACAGCCTGAAAATACTGTGTTTCTTTTATATTGCCCATATCATCACGTCCTTTACGTATTCTTATATATTTTACTCTATATTTTTCTATTCGGCAATAGTATTTTTTAACAGAAGTATATCGGAAGTCAGAAGATCTTTTGCTTCTGCCTCTAAAATAACACCGGAAGCAGCATGCATCTTCTCACATTCTTCCTTAGGAAGAGCTGCTTTCACATACTCTGGCGTATGTCCCACCAGATACTCTTTTCCATCTACTGTTATCATTTCCTCAAAAAGAACAGAAACCTTCTCACCAATAAATCCTTTTCTGAACTCCTCTGACATCTTCTGTTCCAAAGCTAATAAGCGGTCAGAACGGACTCCCTTGATCTGTTCCGGGATCTGATCCGGCATGGCTGCTGCCTTTGTACCGGCTCTTCTGGAATATTTAAACACATGCATCTCATAAAAATACACTTTTTCCAGATACTTTTCCGTAATATCAAACTCTTCCTCTGTCTCTCCCGGAAAGCCTACGATCACATCCGTAGTAATAGCCGGGCGCTTAAAATATTTACGCAGGATCTCACACCGTCTTAAATAATCTTCTGTGGTATAATGACGGTTCATCCGTTTTAAAACGCTGTCACAGCCGCTCTGTAAAGACAGGTGGAAATGAGGACAGAACTTAGGAAGCTCTGCCAGACTTTTAGCAAACTCTTCTGTAATAATACGCGGCTCCAGTGATCCCAGGCGGATGCGCTCCAGGCCTTCAATCTCATGGACTTCACGGATCAGAGCCAGTAACTCCCTGTGGTTCCAGTCACCCTGGCTTACAGGATTTCCTTCCATATGCTCAATTCCATAAGAGCTTAAATGAATTCCTGTAAGAACCGCTTCTTTATATCCCTGTGCCACCAGTCCTGTGATCTCTTTCACTACATCTTCACGGCTTCTGCTGCGCACCCTGCCTCTGGCATAAGGGATGATGCAATAGCTGCAGAACTGATTACAGCCATCCTGGACCTTGATAAAAGCTCTTGTATGGTCAGAAGGCTGCTCTAAATGAAGGGCCTCATAATCACTGCCATGGGAAAGGTCCGTTACAAATACCTCTGCCTCCTCTTCCTCATGGACATTGCCTAAATATTCATCCAGAATATCTGCAAGCTCTGCCTTCTTATTGTTTCCAATTACAATATCCACGCTGGCATCTTTCTTCAACTCTTCCGATGCCACCTGCACATAACAGCCTGCTGCCACCACTACAGATTCCGGATTCAGCTTCTTTGCACGATGGAGCATCTGTCTTGATTTGCGGTCCGCAATATTGGTAACAGAACATGTATTGATAATATAAACATCCGCCTTCTCATCAAAAGGAACGATCTCATAACCTCTTTCCTTTAACTGCTGCTCCATGGCTTCTGTTTCATAAGCATTTACTTTGCACCCCAGATTGTGAAGGGCTGCTTTTGGCATAATATAACCTCCTGATTTTTCCAAATATTTACAATTATAACTTTTCCCGTTTCTTCCTGATTTTTCATACAATCTCACTATTGACTTTTATACCACCGACCTTTAGTATTAAAAGTAAGCAGTTTTATTCTGCAAAAATGATTTACATACCACACAAGGAGGGGCTTCCTATGAAAACAGTTAGAATTTCATTAAATTCCATTGATAAGGTTAAATCTTTCGTAAATGATTTAGCTAAGTTCGATGTTGATTTTGATCTGGTTTCCGGCAGATATGTCATCGACGCAAAATCTATTATGGGTATCTTCAGCCTGGATCTGTCCAAGCCGATCGATCTGAACATCCATGCAGAGAATGACGTAGACAGCATTCTTTCTACACTTTCTCCATACATCATCGACTGAGTTTAATGTTAAAGTTAGAAGGGAGCCGCATGGACGCGGCTCTCTTTTATATAACGCTTTCGCCCACCGGCGGGTCTTCTTAACCAGAAATAACGTTGCAGGGTTCGCTTTCTATAAAACAATTGTACGCATCCTGAGCGCAGCTGTACGTCTGTGACGGATACAGTCCGGCACAGGCGAACTGACGCAAGCGAAGGCCAGCGAACAATGTTTTATAGAATGAAGAACCCTCGCAAATACTTCAGCCAGTAACCTTAAACCTCGCCGCGGCAAGCAATAACTTCCACTGTATCTAACGCAGTCTTCACCATCTCATCGATCTTCTCTTCCAGATGACGCTCAGAATTTCTGATCACCTTAAGATTTGGCTTGGTAACCGGGTGCTTTGCTACGAAAATCGTGCAGCAGTCCTCATATGGCTGGATGGAAGTCTCATAAGTACCGATCTTCTCAGAAACATCCACGATCTCCTGCTTGTCAAATCCAATAACCGGACGGAAAACAGGCATGGTGCACACTTCATTAGTAGAAGCCAGTGACTGTAAAGTCTGGGAAGCCACCTGTCCGATACTCTCGCCTGTGATCAGGGCAATGGAACCAGTCTTTTCAGCGATCGCCTGTGCAATACGCATCATATACCGGCGCATAATGATAGTCAGCTCCTCATGCGGGCACTGCTCATAAATATAAAGCTGGATATCTGTAAAATTAACTACATGAAGATTGATTGGGCCGGAATAACGTGCTACCAGATTAGCCAGGTCAACTACCTTCTGCTTTGCTCTCTCACTGGTGTATGGCGGCGCATGGAAATAAACAGCGTCGATCTTAACACCTCGCTTTGCGATCATATAACCTGCAACCGGGCTGTCAATACCACCGGAAAGCAGTAGCATTGCCTGACCATTGGTACCGATAGGCATACCACCCGGTCCCGGGATCATCAGGGAGAACAGGTTTACCTTCTGACGGATCTCCACACGAAGGAGAACATCCGGATGATGTACATCTACCTTCATCTCTGGGAAAGCATCTAAGATTGCCTCACCCATATCACGGTTGATCTGCTCAGAACTTACAGGATACTGCTTATCTCCTCTTCTGGCATCTACCTTAAATGTGATATTCTTGTCCGGATATACCTGATCCATGTATTCTACTACATGCTTTTTCAGGTTCTCATAATCCTTATCGTCGATCTGCACCATTGGGCAGATATCTGCGATACCAAATACACGCTTTAACGCTTCAATGGTATCATCATAATCATACTCTCCTAAAGCCTTTACATAAATACGGCCGGATTCCTTTGTAACATCAAACTCACCGTCTACAGAGCTTAAGGCATAACGGATCTGACGGATCAGGGCATCTTCAAACATGTATCTGTTTTTGCCCTTTGTGCCAATCTCTGCATACTTGATCAAAAATGACTGGTACTGCATAATACTTCCTTTCTTTTGTTCTTTATACTTGACGTACTCCACTGCCTGCTGACGCAGGCGGTCGACTATTTGATAGTAAATCTCCTAAGCACCGGCAGAAGCTCCTTCAAAACATCCACTGCATAGTCGATCTCTTCTTTTTTATTAAACATTCCAAAACTAAATCTCAAAGTGGAATCCAATAATTCCTTCTTCACTCCAATTGCCTTTAAAGTACCGCTGATGGCCGGGTGATTAGAAGAACATGCTGAACCGGAAGAAACATAGATACCTTTTTCTTCCAGTGCATGAAGAAGCACTTCACTTCTCACTCCCTCAAAACTTAAACTTACGATCTGAGGAGCGCCTTCTGCACCCTTTAAGCTGTTGACTGTAACACCTTCCAGTTCAGAGGCCTTATCGATCAGATAATCCTTCAAACCAGTAAGATACTCCATCTTGGCACTGTGGTCTGTATACATTTCTTTGGCTGCCACACCAAGACCTGCAATACCGGGAACATTTTCTGTACCGGAACGCATATCCTTCTGCTGGCCACCGCCGTAGATCAGAGGACGGATCTTCACCTTTTCATCTATATATAAGAAACCAACGCCTTTTGGACCATGGATCTTATGTCCGCTGACGCTTAACAGGTCAATGCCCTGCTTTTTCGGGCGGATCACCAGTTTTCCGTATGCCTGGATAGCATCTACATGAAATACGATTTTCGGGTTCTTTCCATGTACCAGACGGGCGATCTCATCAATTGGCTCAATAGCACCGATCTCATTATTTACATACATAACAGACACTAAAATAGTATCCGGGCGGATAGACTGCTCCAGTTCTTCCAGTGAGATATGTCCGTTGTGGTCCACATGAAGATAAGTCACCTCAAAGCCTAAGGACTCCAGAAATGCCAGTGGCTGATAAACGGATGCATGCTCGATCCTGGTACTGATAATGTGCTTTCCCGCTCTCTGATTTGCCAGCGCTGTACCAATCAAAGCCATGTTATTGGACTCCGTACCGCCGGAAGTAAACAGGATCTCCTTATCTTTTACCTTTAAGGTCTTTGCAATATCGGCTGCAGCCTGACGGATGTAGTTTTCTGCTTCCATACCCTTTGTATGCTTGGCAGAGGGATTTCCGAAATCCTCCGTCAGGGTTTTACCATAATATCCCGGACAGAGTCCAGTGCCTTTGTTGTGGCTGAATTGTCAAAATATGCTTCCATTAAAATGCTCCTTCCAGCTTCATCATCAGAAGAGCCAGTATGGCAGGTCCTGCTGTTTCCGTGCGCAGGATACGCTTTCCAAGACTGACAGGTTTTACTCCCATTTTCAGCGCAAGTTGGATCTCTTCCTCATCGAAACCGCCTTCCGGTCCGATAAACACTGCAACCTGCTGTCCCGGCGCCAAAGCTTCTAATACTGTCTTCGTCCCGTCCATTCCCTTTCCAGTTCATAAGGGATCATGCGCAGATCAAATTTCTGCTCTTCTATATAGGAAAATGCTTCTTTTAAGCTCATCACAGGTCCCACCTGAGGGATATAACTGCGTTTGGACTGTTTGGCTGCACTTTCTGCGATTGCCTGCCAGCGGCGGATCTTCGCCTCTGCCTTCTTTGCATCCAGCTTCACTACTGCATTTCTGGTTGCAACCGGTATCACACCTGCAGCTCCCAGTTCTACTGCTTTCTGCAGGATCACTTCCATTTTATCTGATTTTGGCAGTCCCTGAAAGAGCCAGATTCTGGAAGGAAGTTCCCTGCTGTCTGCATTTTCAGAAAGGATCACTAAAATTCCTTCTTCTGCTCCATACTCTTTTACCTGGCAGTTATAATCTTTTCCTGTGCCATCGCTGATCAGCACTTCTTCTCCCGGTTTCATGCGGAGCACATTTTTCATATGGTTTAAGTCCGTTCCAACGATCCTTACAATCCCTTCCTCAATACTGGAAGGATTTACAAAAAAATGATGCATCCCGAACTCCTATTTCTTTCTTGCAGTAACAGAGAGCCATTCTCCCTGATAAGTGATCTCTACAACTTCCAGTTCTTCACTGGCAGCAAATGCAGCCCGGACTGCTTCTTCCTTCAGGTTGATAATACCGGAAGTAATGAAATATCCACCTTTTTTCAGATGTACCGGGATCTCTTTTACCAGCATGATAATAACATCTGCTAAAATATTGGCAACTACAATATCATATTTCTCATATCCGGCCCAGTCCTGAACAGACTTGTCATCAATGATATTTCCCTGAAGTACATGGAAACGGTCACTGCTGATATCATTGGAAGCCAGGTTCTCACCAACTGCTGTAATGGCATTTTCATCCAGATCCGTTCCCCAGACTTCTTTTGCACCCAGCTTTAAAGCTGTGATACCTAAAATACCGCTTCCTGTTCCTACGTCCAAAATCTCACTTTCACTGTGTACATATTTTTCCAGCTGGCGGATGCAAAGCTGGGTAGTCTCATGCATACCGGTACCAAAAGCAGTTCCCGGGTCGATCTGCACTAACAGCTTGTCCTTGTGCTCTTCCGGAATGGTCTCCCAGGTTGGCTTGATCAGGATATGATCTACTGTAAACGGCTTAAAATACTGCTTCCAGTTGTTGATCCAGTCCTTATCCTCTGTCTCAGATGCCTCAATAGTGCGCTGTCCCAGTTCTGTATAAGCAGCAAGCTCATCCAGTCCTTCATTGACACGACGCAGCATTTCCTCTACCTGATCATCATCATCCAGATAAAGCTTACCTTTGCAACGCCTTCATCCGGCGGAAGCTCTGGAAGGATATCAATAAACATTCCTTTTGTCTCTTTTTCTGTAAGAGGCACATTGTCTTCTACTTCAATGCCCTCAATACCCACATCATCCAGCATGCTGCTTACCAGATCAACTGCTTCTGTGGTAGTAGTCAGAGTGAATTTTTTCCACTTCATAATACATTTCTCCTTTTAATTCCCCGTCAGAATTTTTATAAATAAGATCCCCAGTACCACCAGAACAACCGGACGGACGATCTTCTGGCCGTCATGAACTACCAGCCCTGAACCCAGGTAATTGCCTGCTACAGAACAGGCTGCTGCTGCCAGCCCCAGAGGATAATAAACATTTCCTGCTATAATAAATGTTACCAGTGCTGCTATATTGGACGAAAGATTGATGACCTTAGTCTGTGCAGACGCGCTGCGGGTATCCATTTTGGCTGCACCTGTAAATACAAGGAGCAGAAATGTTCCTGTACCCGGTCCGTAAAAACCATCATAACAGCCGATGAAGAAAGCTGCGATCACAGAGATCAGAAACATTTTCTTATAGGAAGCTGTTCCTGTTTTTTCATCTTCCCCATGTGCTTATTTTTTAATACATGATAAGCTACAATAGGAAGGACAACGATCATCATATGCCGGATCACAGACTCTGATACCAGTAAGGACATTCTTGCTCCCAGAACAGAACCTGTCATGGCACAGACCGCCGATGCAATGGCCATAGCCATTTTTCCTTTTAAGTAACCATGTTTTAAAAAGTCTCACCGCAGAAATAGAAGTTCCTATGGTAGAACTCATTTTGTTGGTCCCAAGAGCCATATGGGCCGGAACCCTGCAATCAGATATCCGGGGAGAGAAATAAGTCCCCGCCTCCGGCAATGGAATCTACAAGACCTGCCAGAAATACCAACGGGCAGACGATCAGATATGCTGTCATGATCATTTCCTCTCTTTCGTATAAAACACGTTGCTAGAACAGCAACCAAAACAAGTTGCTGTTCCAGCAACGGAATTTTGGCTTCGCATTTAAATACGGCAAATTCTCGCAGCCACTACGTTATCGTACGGCACTTTCGGGTCCAAAAGTGCCTACCCACTACAATAACCAAAACAACTCATATCTTAGCACAGTTTAAATGCACTGGCAATAAAAGGCAGCTTATTTTTGCAATAAAACTGCCTTCTTCTGCATTATCTATATGAACGGATGAACTGGCAGCTTATTTCATTCCCTGTTTTAGATCCAATATCCATTCAAATGAGTTCCTTGTTGCATTACACTCCATCACATCAGGATATCTTCTGGGAATAATAAAAAGCTGCCGGTTTTACATATGATCCATTTTTAATTTTACCTTTACTCCTGTGCTTTTACAGCCCAGCGAAGCTTTGTGGACTTAGCCCTTCCGTTTTTCGCACATTCTTCTGCTGACGGACGGATCACATCCTGATTGATCTCACTGTAGATCCCGGCTTTCAAGCCTTCTTTAAAGGCTTTCTTTACCAGACGGTCCTCACCGGAATGGAAAGTAAGGATCGCAGCTCTTCCACCTGGTTTTAATGCACCTGGAAGTTTATCTAAAAATGCGTACAATACTTCAAATTCACTGTTGATATCAATACGCAGTGCCTGGAAGGTACGCTGGCAGGACTTCTTTACTGCCTCTTTTTCTCTGCTTCCGGCAGGAAAGAAAGTGCTTCTTCGATCACTTCTTTTAACCGGGTGGTTGTTTCAATAGGGCGACCATGCTTTTCTCGTTCATCACTTTTCTTGCAATCTGTTCTGCATATGGCTCGTCTGAGTTTTCGATCAGCATTCCCTTTAATTCTTCAAAGTTAAGCTTTTTAAACGTTCCGCTGCTGTTTCCCCTTAGACGGGTCCAGTCTCAGATCCAGCGGACCTTCATTTTTAAAGGAAAAACCTCTGTCCGGATTGTCGATCTGCATGGAAGAAACTCCCAGGTCAGCCAGAACAAAGTCAAAACCGCCTGCTTCCTCTGCCACCTGGTCAATATTGGCAAAGTTTAAATGCTTAATGGTTAAAATATCCGGTCCAAAGCCTTTATCAGCCAGACGTTTTCTGGTCTTTTCCATTTCAATGGTGTCCACATCCAGGGCATACATATGGCCTTCGCCTTTTAAACAGGCTAACATATGACTGGTATGACCACCATATCCCAAAGTAGCATCCAGTCCTGTCTGTCCCGGCTGAATGTTTAAGAAATCCAGGATTTCCTTTACCATAATGGAAATATGCATACCTGCCTGGTGTACTTCCCTTGCTGATGACCTTCGCAATGGTATCCCCGTATTTTTCCGGCTGCAGTTCTTTGTATTTCTCTTTATAGGACCTTGGATGAGTACCTTTGTAACGGACGCGGCGCTTATGTGGTGTTTCCAGATTTTCTCCCCGCCTATTGTGTCTGCGGTTTCACCGACACTGTTTATCCTGTTTTCTTCCATCTTATTTTTCTCCTTTTGATCTTAATGTTCTCTCGAAAGCTTTTAAACCTGCTTCTTCAGAAACATCTTAAAATCACAATATTATTCTGTCTGCTCTCTTACCGCTGCCAGGAAACGTTCCCCATATTTCTCATATTTAAACTCTCCCACACCGGATACAGACAGCATTTCTTCCTTATTTACAGGCTTTATAATGCACATGTGAGCCAGTGTCTTATCAGAAAATACAATATACGGGGAACTTTTTCTTCTTTGCGATCTGGGCCCGAAGTTTTCGCAGTGTTTCAAATAAGTTTTCCTCTGCCTCTGTAAATTCGCCGGATCCAGCCAGAGCACTCTTTTTCTTCCTGCTCTTCTTCTGCGTTTCCTGCTCACTCTTTGTCTGCTCTTTTGCCAGTTTCATCCATACTGTTTCTTCATTATTTAATACAGATGCAGCTTTTGGTGTCAGACGCAAAATAGCATACTCATCATTGGTAGCAGTAAGATAGCCCTCCAACTGCAGCTGGTTTAAGACCTGACGCAAACGATACACCGGAACTTTCGCCAAAGAGCCATACTCCGGATTTTCATTCATCCCATAGCCCCGGATCTTGGCTGTATTGGCCCCATGGACTGTATCAATGATCACAGTCGCGCCATATCTCTGTCTGCTGGTTTCAATACAGGAAAGCAGTGCTTTTGCCATTTCCGTTATATCGGTATTTTCAAACTGTGTGAGACAATTAGAACAATTTCCGCAGTAATTACTGCCGTATTCCCCAAAATAGCGGAGGATATAATCCCGCAGGCACTCATGGGTAAAGCAGTAAAAGGTCATTTTTCTGAGACGTTCTCTGTCCCGCTCCATGACCAGCTGCCTTGTCATAGGATCCAAAGCCTCATTATCCTGGTTATGATCAATAAAAACTGGTTGGTGATTACGTCCTGTCCCCATAAAGAAGGATGCACTCCGCCGGTTCCCCGTCACGTCCTGCTCTTCCTGCCTCCTGGTAATAGGATTCCATATTTTTCGGCATATTATAATGGATGACAAAACGCACATTGGACTTGTCAATTCCCATTCCAAAGGCATTGGTAGCCACCATGATCCGCACATTATCATAGATAAACTCTTCCTGGTTGTGCTTTCGCTCTGCATCACTTAAGCCTGCATGGTAACGGGTAACGGAAAATCCCTCTTTGATCAGCTTTTCACATACTTCTTCCACGATCTTACGGGTAAGACAGTAAACAATTCCGCTTTCTGACTTATGCTGTTCTAACAGCTCCACTAATGCCTGGTATCGATCTTTGGGAGTCTGTACACCAAAATACAGGTTAGTCCGGTCAAAGCCGGTGGTTAAAACTTCCGGTTCCTGAAGCATAAGAATGTCTATGATATCGTCTCTTACCTCTGCAGTAGCTGTAGCTGTAAAAGCACTGACTACCGGGCGTTTGGGTAGACGTTTGATAAAGTCTACGATCTTTAAATAACTGGGTCTGAAATCCTGTCCCCACTGGGAAACACAGTGTGCCTCATCTACAGCCACCATGGAAATATTTACCTGTGGGTCTAAGGCAAACCGAAGAAAATCCTCCGTTATCAGCCGCTCCGGTGCTACATATATAATAGGATATCTTCCCATTCTGGCCAGTTCCAGTACCTTACGGTACTGACCAGGTGTAAGGGAACTGTTTAAGTAAGCTGCCAGGATACCTGCCTGGTTTAAGTTACTTACCTGATCTTTCATTAAGGATATAAGAGGCGAAATCACAAGTGTGATCCCGCCCATCATAAGTGCCGGTATCTGATAGCAAAGGGACTTTCCTGCCCCTGTTGGCATAATGCCAAGGACATCTCTTCCTTCTAAGATAGCACGGATCAGTTTCTCCTGTCCATCCCTGAAGGTATCATATCCAAAATAATGCTTCAAGATCTCGTATTGATTCATATTTTATGCCTAATTCTTTCCGCAGCACTTCTTATACTTTTGCCGCTTCCGCATGGGCATGGATCATTTGGATAGATCTTTGCAGTCTTTCTGACTACCTGCCCATTTGCCTTGCCCTGATTTAAAAGACCGGCTGCAATGTCTGTATTTTTCTTTTCTGCAGCCATACGCACTGCCAGTCCGTCTGCGCTAAATCCACGGTTGCACCATAAATGCTCTGCATTGGACAGTTCCATTGCATAGCGCAGTGGTTCTTTTGCGTCTGCAATATTCTCAAAAGCAGCGCCGATCTGTCTTAATGTGGTTAAAACAAACTGGATCTGTGCCTGAGGATCCGGCTCTGCTCCGCCTTTTCCTACATCTGTGCCTAAATCACGCAGCTTTGCGATAAAGGCTTCTAAGTATACCTCCGCGGTAGTTCCTGCTGCCTGTGCTACTGTTTCTAATTCTTTTCCATATTTTCCTTCAGATAGTTTCTTAAATTCTTTCTGCAGTCGAGATCACATGGTAATCTTCGTTTACGTACTTTAAAAATTCTTCTTTGGTTGGAAGATACATTGGCTTGTCCATGGTGTCACGCAGCAGCTTTCTGTAGGTTTTTCCCCTGCAGCTGCAAAGAACTGGTCGAAATCCTTTTCTCCCACATTCTGTCCACCATTCTTCGCAAATGCCTTTACCATTTCCTTCTGTTCTTTCTGGAAATCTTCTGTAAAGAAGAATGTAAAAACAGGCCGTCCATGGTAGTCAGTACTTCTGGTACTGTATTTCCGATCAGCTGCTGTAAGGTACAAAGCCCTAAGTATCTTGGCTGGAAAAGGATGGTGTTTTTATAGCTTCCTTCTTCTCTAGCATAGCCATCGAAATCATCCAGGTTCTTTTCGTAATGGCGCAGCAGCAGTTCAAAATCATGAAGAGCTACTACACCATACAGGTGGGAGGCTGCCAGCACATAGTCAGAAAGCATACGCATATAAGCTCTTCTTTTTCTGTATACAGTATCCTGTACTAAGGCTTCATAAGCTTCCAGACAGCCATACTCATCGCAGAGAACTGCCAGCATCTCATCTTTTCCATAAAAAGCCAGGCAGAAACCTTCAAATAAAGCAGCATCGCTCATAACAGAAGCAATTCTTTCAATTCTGTCTGCCTTCTTTAATTTTACTTTTTCTGCTTCCTCTGCCTGGATGTCCTGCCACAGTTTCAGTGACTCTCCTAAAATAATGGACTCCATTGCAAAGTCGATCTTTTCTCCTGTCTCCCCTTCGATTACAGGACGCAGATCATCTGTATCTGCATTTTGTACCATGCGAAAATCATCATTGCCGGATAATACTCTGAGCATCAGCTGATACAGAGTTTTGATCTCATCCGCTTTGTATTTCTGCAGTTTTTTGGTGATCTGTGCTTTTATTTCCATTCTGTCTTATCCTCATTTCTTCATTTCAAAAAAATAGCCCAGAAATCATGTAACCTTCCGGGTCTTTCCCTGTTATTATAAGGCAGAAGGGCATATGCTTCAAGCATTTTATTTTAAAAACCCTGGAAACCAGGCACACAACTGCACCAGTTTCCAGGGTTTTTATAAACATTTTACTATTTAATTGTTACTGAACTGTAACTTCATTTCTTACTGCGCATTTTCCATCTTTTCTGCCATCTTCTGTGCGATCACGATCAGTACGATGGCTGCAACTGCTAATACTGCAGATCCGATGAAGCCCATGGTGTACTGGCCGGTGGTGTCGTAGAAGTAAGCACTGATCTTAGGTCCTACGAAAGCACCGATACCATAGCCGATGAAGATCAGTCCGTAGTTACGGTTGTAGAACTTGGAACCGAAGATCATACGTACCATTGGCGCAAATACTACTAACAGTCCGCCGAAGGAGAAGCCTACTAAAACGATGCATACGATAAAGTATGGAAGTGTAGTTGCTTGTGTCAGCATTAACATGGAAGCTCCATTGATGACCATTAACAGGATCAGGCTCTTCCAGCCCTTTAAAATGTCGTAGATGAAACCAAAACCAATACGTCCGCACATGTTAGCCAGTGTCATAATGGATACGCAGAATGCTGCGGTCATTGCAGTCTGACCAACCTGACGCTGTGCGATCGGGCTTGTGAAGGAAACCATCATGGTTCCTGCTGCATTTGCGAAGATGAACATTAATAACAGTACCCAGAATACAGGGGTCTTAACCATTTCGCCCATGCTGTAATCTTTTGTTTTTAATACCTTAGCCTGCTCAGCTGATGGCTTCCAGCCTTCTGGAGTCCAGCCTTCCGGACAAGGAACGATCATTGCTGCTGCAATACCAACACCGATCAGGAATACGATCGCCAGGATGCGGCAGGTCATCTGTGCGCCTACACGGTCAATGAGAGTCTGGGCAATAGGACTCATAATGAAAGGACCGCAGGAAGCGCCGGCCTGAACCAGACCGGAAATAGAACCGGAACGGTCAGGGAACCACTTTAATGCAGTAGGAAGGCATGCCGGGTAGATCATACCGCCGCCGGCACCAGCCATTAATCCGTAAAATACATACAGCTGTGGGATGCTGGATGCAAAACCGGTTAAGAACCAGCCGCCTGCGAAAAGGCAAAGACCAATGTAAATGGTTTTTCTTGGACTGATCTTCTCAGCTAAGGAACCGCCGATGAAGCCAACTGCACAGTATGTAAACATATAAATAGTATATGCCAGTGCGAATGCGGAATCACTCCATCCAAACTTGGTTGTTAACGGGATACAAAACAGACTGAAGTAAGCAGTAGCAGAGGTAAATAAGCTCTGCAGCCATACACCGGCAAATACTCTCCAGCGAGTTGCTTTTGTGATATTCATACTCTAAACTCTCCTTAAAAATGTGACTTGTAAAACTTTATGTATTTGCCTGTTCCGCAAGTTTGTGGCGCTCATCTAAGACTTTCATGATGCCGTCATACTCACGGTCCAGTTTATAAAACAGCAGCAGGGCCAGAATAGCAATAAATACAGCTAATGGCGCATAGTAGAACATAATACGGATGCCTTTCATTGCAGTTTCACTCTGCACTGCCAGCTTGCCGTCATATCCATAAGCTCCCAGTACCCAGCCGATGACTGCAGATGCAAGAGCGGAACCAACACGGACACCTAAGGATGCAGCGGAATATACGAAACCTTCTGCACGGGTACCTGTCTTGTACTCTCCGTACTCAATACTGTCTGCGATCATACCAAACTTGGTAGCGGAAATACATGCAACACCCATTCCACGAAGGATCAGTCCCAGATACATAAGTCCCATGGACTGCTCTGCAAACAGGATGAGGACGATCTGTCCTGCAATACCCATTCCTGCGCCTCCATAGAGCGCCACATTACGTTTTCCGATTTTCTGTACAACCGGGATCAGAAGCAGAGGAACCAGGATGGATGCGAATGTGGAACACATCATCATGGTCTTATTGTAGCCTGCGTCCTGCATAACATATTTTGCAAAATACATGTTCATGCCGTAAAGACTGGTCATTGCAGTATAGAAAATGTTGACCATCAGCATGATGAACCAGTATTTGTTTGCAAACAGGATCTTCACTCCCTGTAATAAAGATAAGGAAGATTTCTTTCCTGTTTTCTGTTCCATAACACCGGAACCAACACGCTCTTTACATCCATAAAATGTAATTAAAAACAGTACGATAGAAACGACACCTACTAACAGGAATGTCTTCTGCCAGCCGGCAGGTCCGCCGCCAAATTTTTCTACCAGATCAGGTGCATAGGAGCTGATCACGAATACGCCTAAAGCTCCTAAACTTGCACGGCTGATAGAAAGAAGTGCTCTTTCGTTCTGCTTATTTGTCATAACGCTGCTTAAAACACCGTATGGCACGTTCATGGAAGTGAAAATACAGGTTGCCATCAGGTTATAGGAAATAAATGCGTATATAACCTTTCCTGTTTCACTAAAATCCGGTACTGTAAACAATAGAACACAGCCGATGCAGTACGGAATTACCATCCATAACAGCCACGGTCTTGCTTTTCCCAGCGGTGAATGGACATTTTCAATGATATATCCCATCATCATATCGGAAATACCATCAAAGATCTTGCTGACTAAAAGCACCGTTCCTACTGTAGCTGCACTGATGCAGGCCACATCTGTATAAAAGAAAACAATGTAAGAACCGATGGCTCCATAAATGAAGCAGAAGGAGAAATCTCCCAGTCCATAGCAAAGATACTCCATCAGATCAATCTTGTTTCTCTTTGATACATTTTTAAAACCAAAATTACCCATTTTTCTTTTGTCCCCAACTTCTGTTTGCTTTTATTCATGGACATGCCACTGTCTGGCAGCATGTCCATTTTATTCAGTGATTAGCACTGAAGAGTTCCCAGATCCAGGGCAACGTCTCTGCCGTTGAACTTGCCAGCTGCACGGCTGGTTCCAAGCCAGTAAACCATATCAGAAATATCCTCAACATCCAGGAAAGGAACTCCTGCATACATTTCCTTGTAATCCTTAAAGTTCTTTCCGGTCAGTTCATTGATGAACTCTACATAGCTCTGGGTTTCGCACATTGGAGTCTTAACCTTGGTTGGGCAAAGAGCATTAACAATGATACCCTTGCTTCCAACTTCTTTTGCCAGAGTCTTGGTCAGACCTAAAACGCCCCATTTAGCCATGCAGTAAGTAGCTAACTTTGGTGTTCCGTAAAGACCACTGGTAGAAGCGATATTGATAATTCTTCCAAAGCCCTGCTTTAACATGTACTGTGTTGCGTACTTGTCAGTTCTCCAGGTACCGATCAGGTCGATGTTGATAACCTTCTCTACCTGCTCATCTGTCAGCTCCCAGGTATTTCCGAAGTTGATAACGCCTGCGTTTGCGATAACTACATCTAAGCGTCCGAACTTCTCCCATGCCTTTGCAAATAAGTTTTCCATATCAGGTGTGCTGCAGATGTTTGCCTTAACAGCTAAAACTTCAGCGCCTAATTCATTTAATTCCTTAATGGTTTCCTGGAATCTTTCATCTTCCGGATCCAGCATATCTGCCAGAACTACGTTAAATCCGTTCTGTGCATACTTAACTGCATGGGCACGTCCCTGTCCCATAGCTCCTCCGGTGATCAATACTGTTTTCTTCTGTTCACTCATGACCTTTTTCCCCTTTCACTTTTTTAAGTGGTTTAAATGTGTTTGTTATTTTTTTAACTTGCTCATCTGCCACTACTATAACAACTAAAGTGGTTTTAAGGTCAAGTTGATTTTTTGCACAAAAAATGCAGAGTGGCTTATTGCACTCTGCACAATCATTTTTCAATAGGAAACCACACAATATGCCAGTTAAAATACTCCTCTTCCGGCTTGGTCATGCAGGCTACCTGGGTGACAATATCCCCTGCAAGGCTTAATCCATTCTGCTTCAAATACCGGAAACCTTCCTGTAAACTCTCCAGTGACAGATATTTTCCGGAACGTGAGGGAACACAGGTATGAACGCAGGGACAAGGCGGATAATACTGCACCAGTTCTGACTCTTTTACATGCAAGAATTGTGCATACTCTTCCCGAAGTCCCATTCCGAAATCAAACTCCGACTCTCCATTTTCAATATTTTTCTGATAAAATACTGCGCATGAAAAGACAAAAGGTTCTTTTTCTGTCCATTCTGAGATCAGATCCAGCTGCTCTTTCTTCTTAAATAAAGTATAGTTTTTCTGGGTATTCATGCGGTAAATGCCCGGTCTTTCCTCAATACGGAACTTTCCAACGCTGTCTTTTGCATCCTGAAGCACCTGTTGGCTCTGTCTGATCCGCTTTAAAAGGTTCATCTGGCGGATGATCTCCTGCTGGATCATCTCCTCCTGATCCACCATTTTCCCCCGTATTTCCCCTAATTCATGGCTTCTGAACAGTTCTGCTATCTCTTCCAGTGAAAAACCATAGTTCTGGTAGTGTCTGGCCCTTAAAAGCATATGAAAATCCCAGGTATTGTAGTATCTGTAGCCTGTTTCCGGATCACGGACCGGACTGATAATGTTCCTGCTCTCATAATACCGGATTGCCTCCGCCGAGATACCCATCAGTTTTGCCATGGTTCCAATACTGTACTTCTGATACATCTTATTTCCCCCTCAATTGAATGACCTCTCTAAGAAAACATGTTTCCTTGCTTTCACCTGTTAGACATAATTTTCACAACTGTTTACATTTCAAACTCTCAAGCCCCTTGAAAGATTTTTAACAAGAATATAACAAGTATACCATATTTCTTCAGAAAAATGTCATACTTTCATCACAGCTGGCATGGTATAATGTGGTAGGCACGAAAGAAAAACAAGCGGCTGCGCAGCAGACATTTGTTTTTCGGTGCCACCAACGAACGAACCGCCTGCGTCAGCAGGCAGTAGAGCGCGTCAGCGCGGGTTCGTGAGTGACTATCCTTACGAACCGTCTGCACCATCAAACAGCAGAGCGCGTCAGCGCGGGTTCGTGAGTGACTATCCTTACGAACCGTCTGCACCATCAAACAGCAGAGCGCGTCAGCGCGGGTTCGTGAGTGTCCTTCGACTATCCACGAAAGGAGTACCCCTTCATGAAACGACTACCTGCAGGCATCATTTCCACCCTGCTTTCCCTTACAATGACGCTGACCCCCTGTTCCATGTCCGCACTGGCAGCCCAGGAAAACAGCCGGGATTTTTCCCTTTTCTTCAGCGGTCCTGGCGTAGCTGCCCTCTCTTCCGGCGATGAATACAGCGAATATCAGTGGGCTCTTAACAACACCGGACGGCTTCGCCGCACGGAAAAAGTGCTGAACATCAAAACCTTGGACCATATTTATCTCCACTATGGCGAAAATGGGATTGATGACATTGCACTTCCACCTTTAGGACCGGATAATTTCGAGTCGATCAACACAGATGCAGTGGCAAATATTGACATCAATATTGAAGATGCCTGGAAAACATACAGCGAAACAGAAAACAAACGTACCGTTACCGTAGCTATCATCGATACCGGAATCGATACGACTCATTCAGACTTAAAAGATTCCATCTGGGTCAATGAAGATGAGATTCCCGGAGACAGCATTGACAATGACGGAAACGGCTATGTAGATGATGTAAATGGCTGGAATTTTGTTTCAAACAGCAATGAAATCTGCACAGGGGAAGAAGACAGTCACGGAACCCATGGTGCCGGTACTATTGCCGCCGCCTGGAACAATGGCGGCATTGCAGGCATTACAGACAGCACCCATGTTAAACTTATGGTATTAAAATCCTTAGGCGGTTCTGAAGGCAAAGGTTCCCCTGAAAGCGTCATCGAAGCCATAAAATATGCAGAAGCCAATGGTGCCGATATCTGCAACTTAAGCTTCGGTTCCAGTAACTGCACTCCCGAATTTGAAGCAGCCATCCGGGACTCCAAAATGCTTTTTGTAGTAGCTGCAGGAAATGGAAACCAGTACCAGATCGGTTATGACATTGATAAATCCCCTGTATACCCGGCAAGTCTTCCCTACGACAATGTAATTACCGTAGGCAATCTGCTTTTTAACGGCCATTTAGATGAAAGTTCCAACTATGGTGCCACTTCCGTAGACTTAGCAGCCCCCGGAACCTATATTTTAAGCACTATTCCCGGTGATTCCTATGCCTATATGAGCGGAACCTCCATGGCAGCCCCTATGGTAACAGGCGCAGCCGCCCTGATCTACTCTGCAAGAACTGACTTAAGCCTTCAGGACATAAAAACAGCTATTTTATCAACTGTACATAAACTGGCCCCGTTAAAAGGCAAAACAGCAACAGGCGGCATGCTGGATGTATCTGCCGCTATAAAATGGACAAAGAATTAACAGCTGCAACTACAGCCGCATAATCCCCGATCCGCTCTCCTAAAGCCGCCGGCACGATCTCACAGGCCGCCCGGTTCATGGGGAGCGCTTCTTTTTCCAGTTCTTCATACATGGTCTTATCTAAAAGATGGTGACTCCTGGCATAAACAGAACCTGCCACGATCTTTTCCGGATTTAAAAGGTCTATAAGGATAGCCAGACCTCTTCCAAAAACAGCGCCGCATCTGGCATACACTGCTAAAGCTCTCTCATCCCCGGCCTCAGCCCGTTCTGCCAGCTCCTTTGCGCTTCCTTCTGTGCCAAAATATCCGGCAAGCCTGCTGATACCTCCTCCAGAGCAGAAACCTTCCAGGCTACCTGCTTTTCCATATCCTTTTGGTCCCTCATTTTCCATACGTATGTGTCCTGCTTCCCCAGCCATACCGGTACTTCCCCGGTATAACTGTCCATTGAGGATAAGACCAGAACCAAGTCCTGTACCAAAAGTAAGAAAGATCATATTCTGGCAGCCTTTTCCTGCCCCGAACTTCCATTCTGCCAAAGCTCCTGCATCTGCATCATTTTCCATTTTCACAGGGATCCCCAGCTTCTCCTCAAGATATTCCACTACAGGCACCTGATCCCAGCCCTGAAGGTTCGGTGGCGATAATATCCACTTTCTGTCCGGGCTTAAGGGACCGCCACAGGAAATCCCCCCACAGATAACACAATTTTCACCCTCAGTTCCTGTTACCAGACCATATTTCTTTGCTATCATCAAAGCGTTTTCTGATAATTCATCAAGGACCTTTTTCCAGTTTCCCAGCGTTTTCATCTCATACCGCTCCAGAAAATCTACCTGGTCTCCTTTCACCTTTGCCAGGATCACTGCACATTTTGTGCCTCCAATATCAAATCCATACAGATACATACAGTCTCTCCTTCTTCTATGATGTACTCGGAGTCTTTCCTGCACTTGCCTTTGCGAGAGTACATTATATGCAGGAAAACAGCTCCGGCAGGCTGACATACCTGCCGGAGCATATTTTTCCTCACTTTGTTTCTTTAAACAGCCTGATTATTTAACTGCATCTAAGTTTAAGATAGAAACGCCAGTATCAATATATTCTGGAGCTACTTTTCCATCATTAATAGCAGTGATAGCTGCATACATGCCTTCATAACCCATGACATCAGGATTCTGAGCCATTGTACAGATCAGGGCGCCATCTTTGATCAGCTGGATAACTGCATCAGACTTATCCATACCAGCTGCTACGATGTTGTTTCCATCTTCTGCAACTGCGTTGCCAACACCAACACAGGAGCCTTCATTTGCACCAAACAGTGCTACACAGCCCTGGGAAATAAAGTTAGCTGCTGCGTCTTTGGATCTTGCTGCATCGCCATCTGCATACTGTGTTTCAAGGATCTCAAAAGCGGTTCCTTCAAATGCAGAACGGAAGCCTTCATCACGGTCTACAGTAGAAGTAGTTGCTGCGTTTACAGAAACGATACCAATCTTGCCTTCTTTAACTCCCTTAGCTTCCAGAGCTGCCAGAACCTGCTCACCAGCAGTCTTTCCTGCTGCACGGTTGTCTGTTCCTAACTTCTGTACGCAAGGATAATTTGCGAAAGAGTCAACCTGAACGATCTTAACACCAGCCTGATCTGCTTCTTCCAGAGCTGCTGTGATAGCGTCAGGGCCATTTGCAGCTACCAGGATAGCAGTTGCGCCATCAGCTACTGCATTGTTTACACACTCGATCTGTTTTGCATCATCTTTTACATCTGAGCGATCCACTTGTAATCACAGCCAAGCTCTTCTGCTGCCTGCTTGCAGCCCTTGTCCATGTTTACCCAGTGCTGGTCCATAGAGTCAATGGTAATAAGAACTACCTTCTGTCCTTTTCCATCTCCGGCCTTTGCAATGTCTCCTGTTTCCCCGGACAGCATATCATTGCCAGCAGCCTCTTCTTTCTTCTCTTCTGCTTTTGTTTCCTCAGCCTTGCTTCTTCCTTCTTCTCCTCTGCAGTTGTTTCAGCTGCTGCAGTTGTTTCCTTTGAGCAGATGAACAGCCTGCTAATAATGCAGAACCAAGTGCTGCCGCCAGAATCATTGAAATCGCTTTTTTCCTCATAATACTATACCTTTCCTTTCTTTATTGTGAAAGCATTTTTATGCTTTACCTTCGCCTTTGATTTTGTTATTTTTAGTTATTTTATGTTTTTTGCTCTTGCCTCTGCCGCTTCTTACGATTACGTCCATAAGTACTGCAACAACTACGATAATACCGATCACGATATTTCTGATAGCAACCGGTGCTCCTGCAAACTGAAGACCATTCTGTAAAACACCCCAGATACCGGAACCGATCACAGTACCAAGTAAAATACCGGAACCACCTAATGTAGATACGCCGCCGATTACAGAAGCTGCTACTGCATACATTTCATAAGATGTACCAGCATCCATAGTACCTGTACCAGTTGAAGCACAGGTGATCAGACCTGTTATGCAGGCACAGAAAGCAGCTACAACGTAAACATAGATAACTGTATTGTCTACATTAACACCGGAAAGTCTTGCTGCATCAATATTACTTCCTGTTGCGTAAATATGACGGCCGGTTCTGGTACAGCTCATTATGTAGTTAAAGATGAACCAGATCACCAAAGCGATCCAGAAAGCACTGAAGATACCTAATATCTTACCACTGTAGAAGAAGGTACGGAAACCTTTTGCAGCTTCACCAATGGAGTCTGTATTGTAATTACCATTGACGATCTGTGCAATACCTCTTGCAATTGTCATTGTACCTAAGGTTGCGATGAAAGGTGGCAGCTTGCATTTTGATACCAGAATGCCATTTACATAACCAACTAACAGGCACACAACCAATGTGATAACCATTGCAACCCACGGATTCATTCCATGACACATTAGGGTTGCTGAGATCATACAACTCATACCTACTACAGAACCAATAGAAAGATCGATATTTCCTGTAAATAATACATAGGACTGTCCTACGCCGATCAGAAGTGTAGGTGCGATCTGGCGCAGCAGGTTCGCTGTATTTCTGTAAGTAAAGAAATTAGGATTGATAAATCCAAACACCAGACATAAAACGATCAGACCTATTGTTACGGTTATAACCTGTCCCATTCCCCTCTGGGAAAGGAAACGCCCCAGTACACCGGGCTTTTTATCACTTGAACTACTCATATTGTCCCTCCTTGATGAGATTAAATCCAAAATTCGTTATAACGCTGTTTTCTGTTCAAACTGCGTTGCCTTAGTTAAGATCATATCCTGGGTGGCCTCTTCTGCTGAAAGTTCTCCGGTAATACGGCCATCACACATAACAATAATGCGGTCACTCATTCCCATTACCTCTGGCATTTCAGAAGAAACAAACATAACACCAATGCCATTTTGCTTCAGCTGATTCATCAGGTTATAGATCTCTACCTTGGCAGCTACATCAATACCTCTGGTAGGCTCATCAAAGATAACAACTCTTGAATTTCTGGCCAGCCACTTGGCAACTACCACTTTCTGCTGATTTCCTCCTGAAAGGCTTCCTGCATCTACCTGTGCGTTAGGAAGCTTGATTTTCAGGGCTTTACAGCATTATCAACCATTGCTTTTTTTTTTCCGGTTTACAGTCCCCACTGGACCTTCACAAAGTATATCCAGATTCGGAAGGGCAATATTATCTGCAATACTAAGTCTTGTACAGAGACCGTCTTTTTCTGTCCTCAGGTGCCAGTACCAGACCTGCTTTAATGGAATCTGCCGGACAGCTGATTTTACCTCTTTTCCATCAATAAAGATCTCTCCGCTTTCTTTCGGATCAATACCGAAGATCGCACGGGTTGTTTCTGTACGTCCTGCACCCATCAGTCCTGCAATTCCTACGATCTCACCTTCATATAATTCCAGATTAATGTCCCGGACCATTCTTCCTGCATTCAGATGCTTTACTTCCAGGATCTTTTTACCTTTTTCACAGGACACTCTTGGGAATTTCTCCTTGATCTCATGTCCTACCATGTTGGCAATGATCTCATCCATCCTGTTAATATCATACGGCATCTGGGTAATGTATTTTCCATCGCGCATGATGATAACACGGTCTACAATGTGCTGCAGTTCCTCCAGACGGTGGGATATGTAGATAATACCGATACCCTCCGACTTTAACTGGTGGATGATCTTAAACAGCTCATCGATCTCCTTGGATGTAAGTGCTGAAGTAGGTTCATCCATGATCAATACTTTGGCATTCTGTGAAAGTGCCTTTGCGATCTCCACCATCTGCTGTTTGGATACAGCCAGTTCACTGACCTGTTCCCTTGGATCAATATCAATATTTAACTTATGAAGGATCTCTTTTGTTTCCTGGTTCATACGTTCATTGTCCAGACGGCCATTTTTTATCAGTTCCCGTCCCAGGAAAATATTCTCCGCCACACTTAAATGAGTACACATATTTAATTCCTGATGGATAATGGACACACCTGCATTTTTTGCCTTATTTGCATCCCACTCACCGATCTTGTTCCCAAACAGGATGATCTCTCCATCATCTCTCTGATAAACACCTGAAAGGATCTTCATCAGTGTTGACTTACCTGCACCGTTTTCCCCCAACAGTGCCAGCACCTCTCCAGCATACAGGTCCAGTTTTACATTATCCAAGGCCTTTACACCGGGAAACTCTTTCATAATGCCTGTCATTCGGACCAGTTCTTTCCCCACAGGCACCTCTGCCTTCTTTTCTCCCATATTTGCTTCCTTTCAAAGATGCTTTGCGACTGCACTGGCGTTATTCCGTCAGTGATTCGATCCTCAGACAGCACTCCATCATAGCACGGTCTGTATGATAAATACATTTCCACTGATTTCCGGTATCATCGATCACCGGTGTTCCATCTGCTAAAAGCAACTGTCTGGACTCTCCAACCTCCGGATTATAGAAATATTTCTTATCAAATTCCCATAACTTTATGAAGGTATCCAGATATCTCTCATCCTCAGTAGCCTGATAGGAATCAAGGAAACCTGTCAGTGACTCAAAGTTCTGCCACCATTCTTTATCTGTTACAACAATACGGCCATCGTGCATTCCATCTCTGTAAATACCGCCGTGGATATTGTCCCAGCCATTTGCCAGTGTGTAATCTGCAAATTTTCTGGTAAATTCTCTGGCAGGCGGAAGTCCCAGCACTTCATATGCACGGTTCAACAGCCAGATCAGTTCAATATTGTGTCCATAAGAAGTAGTATCTAATGGATTTTTGTTAGCACTTTCCGGATCTCTGTCATAATTCCAGGTTCTGCGAATGGAAATAGCCGGCTTTGGTGTAAAATCAATACTAAACTGATTTTTCCACACCAGAAATCATAATCAACCATGTGTTTTAACACAATATCAATGATTTCCTGAAGAGCTCTCTTATGTACTTCCTTGTGGGTTGCCTCATAAAGAGTTGTATATGCTTCCATGGTGTGCATGTGGATATCCAGGGATTTCAGGTCTCCTCCATAAACTCCGGCACTTTCCAGTGTCCAGTCCTCTTTGAAGTTCTCAAAATAGCCGCCGTAGAAAGTGTCTGCTGCATATTTTTTCAGAGCATCAAAGGTTTTTTCCGCATATTCGATACCTCGCTCATCACCGGTAGCCATATAATATTCAGCTAACGCATAGATTGCAAAGGTCTGTCCGTAAACCAGTTTCCCATTATCCAGGACATTTCCCTTCCGGTCTGTTACCCATGCCCAGCCGGTGTTCTTCTTATCCCAGAATTTATCAATGAAGAAATCTACACCCTGTTTTGCTGCTTCTTTGCATTTTTCTTCCCAGCCATAACGTTTTGCCAGGCCATTGCGAAGAAGTGCCGAAAATCCCCAGATCATACGTGTCTGGGTTACGATCATTTTATCCTCAGGAGTTAATACTGCCAATTCCTTCATCAGCTTTCCTTTGGAATCAAAGCATACCAGATAACCGCCGTATTCTTTATCGATTCCATTTTCAAGCCAAAATGGAACGCTTTCCTTCATAAAGCCTTCCATCTCTTTTTTACTGTAAGGAGTTTTTCTCTCATTAACTGTTCCATTATCATTTACCCTCCTGTTCTTTTATTAAGAAAATTATAACAGAACAGGAGGAATTAATAAGGGACACTTTTAGAATAGGGTAGACATTTTTCAGAATAATGCAGACATCTATCAAAAAGTCTGCTGGTGATCCCGTACTCCTGTGGCTCTAACAGTACAGAAAAACTTCCGTCTTTACGATCCCGATATGGTCTGATATATATACGCAATCTGTAAGATAGCCTCAAAAGCAGAATAGATACTCCTGCTGCCTTCAGTTCCTGCATCCGTTTTAAAATATAGGTACGGCAATGCATATCCCCATAAGCAAAAGGCTTTTTACCACCAGGATCTTAGGATGGAACAGGCTTATTTTATTATAGATCAGCCCATATTTTTCCTTTAAAGAAAGGGAATCAATATATTTTGTGTCAATAACATCTCCTGCTTCCCCATAATATTCACTGCGCACACTGTTAATATATGACTGCTTTAAAATGCTTTTCTTTAATTTACGGTCCAGTAAAAGGTAAGGTTTTCCAGATAGGACATTTCCGAAAAGGAAAGACTGCGCTGGATTATCATCTAAAACGATCATTCCCCGGTCCAGGCTGCTTTTACTTTTTTTCCATTTTTTGTGTGAGCAGAAAATATCTCCCTCATAGTCCACGTATTCCCCTGCAAGGATCCCGGTCAGCCGGTCCATGATCTGGTCACCTGAATCCAAAAGCGTAATGCATTCCCCAGGCTTAATTCCCAGACTCAGGTTATGTATGTCCCCATCTGTAATGTTTTTAGCTCCAGCATATATCCCCGATCCACTTTCGGCTTAAATACTGTATTTTCTTTAAAATAATAAATATAGGGAGCTATAGCCTCTTCCTGAATTCCTCTGGTTCAAATAATTTTTATCCTTCCTCTGGAAAACAGGGCGATCCTGTCGCAGATCTTAAACATGATCCAGTGATGATAGCAGAAATACAGCGTAGAGATCCCCATGCTCTGCATTTTCTTAAAAGCTGGTGAAACTGCGGGAAATCTGCCTGACCGATCAGTTTTTCCGGATACAGCACCACTAAAAGCTTGCTTCCCATTAAATAGGCCTTGGCGATCTCCACCATGATCCGCTCCATGGTAGTAAGCCTTTCCACCCTTTTATTCAGATCCAGATCCATGGAAAGCTGTTTTAAGACTCTGTCTGCCTGTTCTCTTAAAACCCATTCATTGATCACCTGTTTCTTAAATCCTGGGCGCATAACAAACAGGTTATCCGTTATAGACAGATCATTGATCAGAGAGCTTTTCTGGTCGATCTGGTAAATACGGTTAGATGTTTCCTCCTGATTTAAATAACTGTTTACCAGTTTGCCACCCATATACACTCTTCCTGCATCAATAGGATGGTTCTTTGCCATCAGTTCGATCAGTTCTTTGATCCCCGGTCATTGACAGAAAGCAACCCTACGATCTCACCTGCAGTCATATAAAACTGAAATTATCCAAATAAACAGCCCCGTCTTTTTTGCAGGTCACATTTTCAAAACGAAGTATTTCCTGTTTCATAGCTGCCTCCTGTTTATCAGCATGTTCGTTACATCAATTCCTTACGACCGGAAGTGTGATCTCCACATCCGTTCCCACATCTGGCTGGCTGTAGATATAAATGCCATATTCTTCCCCAAATAAAAGCTTAATACGGTTATTTACATTTTTAACTGCAATTCCGCCTTTTTTACCGGTTTCCCCGTTGTTTTCCTCCTCCAGTCTCAGGGCTCTCAGCTGTTCATTCATAACCTTCACCTGACCTTTTTCAATGCCTACACCATCATCTGAAATCATAATGATCAGATGGCTGTCTGTCACAGTGACCTTAATATCCAGATGACCTGTTCCAATCTTGCGCTCCAGTCCATGATAAATGGAATTTTCCACGATCGGCTGCAAAGTCAGCTTGGGAAGCTGGCACATAAGCGCTTCCTCTTCATCCTCACAGTCATAGCGGATCCTCAGATCCAGCTTGCTGCCAAAACGAAACTGTTGGATATAATAATAATTTTCCACATTTGCCAGTTCTTCTTCCAATGTGACCAGGTTATTTACCTGGGAAATGGTATAACGGAAGTAAGTTGCCAGTGCCTCCGTCATCTCCGCAATAGAATCCACCCCTGCGATCAGCGCCTCTGCCCGGATGCCTTCCAGAGTATTATAAAGAAAATGGGGATTGATCTGATTCTGTAATGCCAGATATTCCGATTTTTTCTTAGATACAGTGATCAGCTCGCTTTTGTCTAACAGGGCATAAAAACGACGCAGCATATTCTGCTCTTCCTCATTTAAAAGATAAGGCATATGGTAAATATCCTCATAACTGTCCCCTCTGGCAAAAGCCGCCTTTATCCGGCTGTTCACTTTTAAAGGCCGGTAGATCAGCTGATAAGCGGCATAAAGCAGGATAACATAAAGCACTCCTAAAAACAAAATAAACCACTTCATTTTCTCCGTCTTCCAATCCTGAAGGAACAGGATAAACAACAGACTGATATGAAAAATCAAAAAAATCGCTGCACCCCAACGTATACGGTCAAAAAGATAACTTTCTTTATTCATGAATAGATCTTCCTGTACTCTCCCGGCTTCAGTCCGGTATATTTTATAAAACATTTCGTGAAATATTTCACATCTGCATAGCCTACCTTTTCGCAGATCACATTCATTCCCTCATTTCCGGAAACCAGCAGTTTTTTCGCTGCATCCATACGCACTGACTGCAAAAATTCCAGAAAAGTTACCCCTGTTTCTTTCTTAAAAAGCGTGCTGAAATATCCCGGAGCAAATCCAGCCATCTCACTTACTTCTTCTAAGGTAAGCGAGCGGCTGTAATTTTCTTCTATGTACTGCTTTGCCTGCCGTATGGGCCGGTTATCTTCTGCTTTCTTCGCTTCAGAAGCTTTTTGCAGAGATCTTCCTATCGTCCCTCCTAAAAGGCGGAACAGTTCTTCTATATCTGCACATTCCCCTGCGTCTTTGCTGAATTCTTCCACAAATTTAGCTTCACTGTCCACACGGATCCCCCTGCTCTTCATGCAAAACAGATAATGATTGCAGGCCTCCTTGGTCATCTGCAGGATCTCATAACCGGTGATCCCCGGATAGTTCTTTAATACATCCCGCAAACCTTCAATAGTCCGCCTTGTCTCTACTACGTTTAAAGCTTCCACTGCCCGTTCCATTTCCCTGTTAAAACGGTAAAATGCCTCACTGTTTATAAAATCAGAGTTTTTTCTCTGTTGTGCTTCATCCATTTCCAGCATCCGCCCGGTTCCTAAAAGAAGCCTCTGCTTTATCATAAATACAGCGTCCAGAAAGGACTTCCTGATACTGCCCGCTGTGTTTACCATGCTTCCCATTCCTATGGTAACACTCATTCCATTTAAAATACTTTCCTGGGCTTTCAGTTCATCCAGCATCTGGCGCACATTTTTCCGCACATTTTTGCTCTCTTCTTCCCCGAAATTCAACAGAAGATAAAAGGTAGAGAACTCTGCATAAACCTCATGGTCAAAACATACCGGTTCCAGATACTGTAACGCCAGGCCTGCTGCCTTGTCTGCCAGGAAGGAAATACAGCTGTCATTGTGGTTTACATGGTCAAATTTGATGGCTGCAACCTGGAACACTCCCTCACGGAAATGGAAATGATACTGATTGTTCAGTTCTTTCAGGCTGATAATATTTTCCCGCTCCCGGTCTCCGTAGATCATACGGGAAATAAAACTGGTACGCAGCTTTCCTGCATCATTTTTTAAGGCAAGGCGGACTCTTTCTTCAAAATTTAACTGTTCATTTTTCTCCCTGTAAATATCTGCGATCTTTTGTAAGGTATCCCGTAATTCCTCTTTTTTAATAGGTTTTAAGAGATAATTTCTCACACCATAACGGATCGCCGTCTGGGCATATTCAAAATGCCTGTATCCACTGATTATGATGATCTCTGTATCCGGCAGTTTTTCTTTTACTTTCCTAATCAGTTCCATCCCATCAATTCCAGGCATCCGTATGTCTGTGATCAGAATCTCCGGTTTACAGATTTTTGCCTGCTCTAATGCCTCAATACCATTAGAAGCAGTTGCCGCTATTTTTAACCCCATTTCTTCCCAGTTGATCAGCTTTATGATCAGCTGACAGATCTTTTCTTCATCATCTGCGATCAATACTTTCAGCATGTTCCCCCTCCTCATTGGACAAAACATCTTCTGGTATATCAGTGTACCATCTCCAACAGATTTACGCCAGATGCAGCGGCAAAAAACTAACACAAAAAACGCGCCCCACAAAGGGACGCGTTCCATACTTATCTTATTCCGGATATACCAAAATTACACTGGATAAGCCTTATTCTCTTTATCAGCTACAGTAGCATCTACTTTCTTCTGCTGAGCTTCTCTGTACTGGAAGAACTCCTTGGCAACATTTGGGAACAGGGCGTAGCTTAATACGTCCTCATCCTGCTGCTTCCACTGAGCGCATTCCTTCTCGAACTGAGGCATCTGAGGTGCAATTAAATCTGCAGGTCTGCAGGTAATTGGAGTCTCATCACCGATGATCTTTTTCTGTACTTCTGGATTAAATGGCTTAACAGTCTGGCCAAATTCACCAAGCATGATCTTCTTGGATTCCTTTGGAACCATCTTGTAGCGCTCACCCATTAATACGTTAAGAACTGCCTGGGTACCAACGATCTGGGAAGAAGGTGTAACCAGAGGCGGCTCACCAAAGTCTTTACGTACTCTCGGGATCTCCTCCAGAACCTGCTGGTACTTGTCTTCCTGTCCAGCTTCCTTTAACTGGCTAACCAGGTTGGAAAGCATACCGCCAGGTACCTGATACTGCAGAGTCTTGATATTTACGCCTAATACCTTTGGATTTAACAGTCCGGTCTTTAATGCTTCCTCGCGGATCGGCTGGAAGTGAGCAGCGATCTCGCCTAACAGCTTCTGATCGTATCCTGTATCGTATGGAGTACCGCGGAAGGTCTCTACCATAACTTCAGTTGCCGGCTGGCTGGTGCCAAGTGCCAGTGGAGACATTGCACAGTCGATGATATCACAGCCTGCTTCTACAGCCTTCATATAGGTCATGGAAGCAACACCGGAAGTATAGTGGGTGTGCAGGTCGATTGGAAGTGTAGTTCCTTCCTTCAGGGCCTTAACTAACTCAGTAGCCTTGTATGGAGTTAACAGACCTGCCATATCCTTGATACACAGTGAATCAGCGCCCATGTCTTCAATTCTCTTAGCAATGTCTCTCCAGTAATCCAGAGTATAAGCATCACCTAAGGTATAGCACAGAGCGATCTGAGCATGTCCTTTTTCCTTCTTGGTTGCCTTTACAGCAGTCTCCAGGTTGCGGATATCGTTTAAGCAGTCGAAAATACGAATGATATCGATACCATTTGCAATAGACTTCTGTACGAAATACTCTACTACGTCATCTGCGTAGTGGTTGTATCCCAGAATGTTCTGTCCACGGAACAGCATCTGCAGCTTTGTGTTCTTAAAACCGTCTCTTAACTTTCTTAAACGCTCCCATGGATCTTCTTTTAAGAAACGCAGGCAGGCATCAAATGTAGCGCCTCCCCAGCACTCTACTGCGTGGTAGCCAACTTTATCCATCTTGTCTACGATCGGCAGCATCTGCTCTGTAGTCATTCTGGTAGCAAGTAAAGACTGATGTGCGTCACGAAGGACGGTTTCCACGATCTTTACTGGCTTCTTCTCTATCTCTGCCATAGTTTAAATCCTCCTTATAGGCACCCGGTCTGCAAACAGCACCGGGTGCAGTAAATGTTGGTTTTTATACACCGAAAATTGCCATAAATGTTCCGGCTGCTACTGCAGTACCGATAACTCCGGCAACGTTCGGTCCCATTGCATGCATCAGCAGGAAGTTTGTAGGATCTGCCTCAGCACCAACCTTCTGGGATACACGGGCTGCCATAGGAACTGCGGATACACCTGCAGAACCGATCAGTGGGTTGATACGTCCGCCGGTCACCTTGCATAAGATCTTTCCTAAGAGAACGCCGCCGATGGTTCCTACGCAGAATGCTACCAGACCTAAAACAACGATCTTGATGGTAGTTGCGTTTAAGAATGCCTCTGCACTGGTAGTTGCACCTACAGAAGTACCAAGCAGGATAACTACGATGTACATCATTGCATTGGAAGCGGTCTCCTGCAGCTGTTTTACAACGCCGCACTCACGGAACAGGTTACCTAACATCAGCATACCTACTAACGGAGCAGTAGATGGCAGGATCAGGCACACAACGATAGTAACGATGATCGGGAATAAGATCTTCTCCAGCTTGGATACAGAACGAAGCTGGGACATTTTGATCTTACGCTCCTTATCAGTGGTAAGAAGCTTCATAAATGGCGGCTGGATGATCGGAACCAGAGCCATGTAAGAGTAAGCTGCAACAGCGATCGGTCCCATGATCTGGGTCTGTCCTAACCTACTGCAAAGGAACAGGGAAGTAGGGCCGTCTGCACCACCGATAATGGAGATACAAGCTGCTTCTTTTCCTGAAAATCCTAATAAGATTGCAAAGAAATATGCAGAGTAAATACCTAACTGAGCTGCTGCACCCATCAGGAAACTGATCGGGTTTGCGATCAGCGGACCGAAGTCTGTCATCGCACCTACGCCCATGAAGATCAGGGACGGAAGGATACTCCACTCATCCAGAGTGAAGAAGTAATACAGCAGACCGCCTACGCCGTTTGAAGTCTGTTCCGGAGAATACATGATGTCCGGATAGATATTTACAAGCAGCATACCAAATGCGATCGGAATTAACAGCAGTGGCTCAAATCCCTTAGCAATAGCCAGGTATAAGAAGACCAGCGCTACACCGATCATAATGTAGTTTCCTGCTGACAGATGGAAAAACGCCATCTGGCCAAGCAGGTTTGATACCAAATTGCCAAAATCCATAATGTTACCTCCATAATGGACTCCTTAAAGAAAAGGATCCATCTTATTGACTAGTTCAGAGTAGCTAAAACAGCGCCGGACTCAACTGCATCGCCGTTTGCTACATTGATGCTGGCAATTGTACCATCTTCTGGAGCAACGATATCGTTCTCCATCTTCATAGCTTCCAGAACCAGGACAACTTCGCCCTTCTTTACAGCCTGTCCTACAGAAGCCTTAACTGCTACTACCTTACCTGGCATTGGAGCGGTAACCTGAACGGAACCTGCTGCGCCTGCTGGTGCTGCTGCCGGAGCTGGAGCTGCTGCTGGTGCAGGTGCTGCTGCTGGAGCTGCAACTGGAGCTGCTGCTACTGGTGCGCCAGCTGCTGCTGCGCCTTCTTCAACGGTTACTGCATATGCTTTTCCATTTACTGTAATGGTATATGTCTTCATAGTTTGTTTCCTCCTACTTGTTGTATAAGCACACAGGTTTTCTAACCTGAATGTGCAGTGATTATCTTCCCAGACCTACGGCGGATAGAACGTACTACCAGACCGTTAGATGTAGCGCTGCCTTCATATGCTGCGATGGCAGCAGTCATAACAGCTACTAATTCTGCATCATCAGAAAGATCAGGACCGGTTACTGCAGGTGCTGCTGCTACTGGCTTAACAGCCGGTGCTGCTGCCTTTGGTGCAGGAGCAGGTGCTGCTGCTTTCTTCTTGCTTTCTTCCCATGCATGGATGTATTTGAAGCATGAGATCAGGACACTGATGAAAATTAAAACAAGGAATACAGTACCGATACCAATAACTGTATATACAGTAGCGGTCTTTAACAGGGTGCCCATAGAAGTATCTTCTTCAACACCTGCGGACATATCTGTAAACTCAGCCTGGATCTGCTGGGTAGCCATATTGATATTCATCACATATTTCTTGGTTCCCTCTGTAAAATCAACTGGGATCACAACCGTATAGCTGCCATCTGCCAGAAGAACAACAGAACCTTCATCCATATTTACATTCTTTAATTCGCCCATGTCCTCGCGAACTTCCAGCTGAGCCTCATAAATAGCTGCTGTAGTCGCATCACCTGTTGACTCTGCCAGAGTTTTCTGAACGATCAGCTGATCCTTTGGTACGCCTAAAGTCTGTGCTGCAGACAGCATAATGGACTGAGCCATTGAATCATCTACAGGAGTTCCGTCCATGCTGATGGTGGAATCAGTCTCTGCATCCTGGTTAGAGGAGCAGCCAGAAAGGCTTACCAGGCAGGCGGACAGAAGAACTGCTGCTGCCATTCTCTTTACAAATCGTCTCATATACATGTCACCTCTCTTTAAACCGTGCCATGCTTCTTGGAAGGACGGTCCTCACTTTTTGTGTACAGCATCTCAAAAGCGGCGATCACTCTCTGACGGGTCTCTTCTGCCTTGATGATGTCATCTACATAACCTCTCTTTGCAGCAGCAACAGCGCCGGACTGCATAGCGGTATATTCAGCGGTTTTCTCTTTGATCATTGCAACTGCATCATCAGCAGCTTCGATCTCTTTTGCGTACATGATCTTAACAGCTTCTGCCGGATCCATAGTTCCGATCACTGCATTTGGCCAAGCATAAACAACGTCTGCGCCCAGGCTCTTGCTGCCCATGGTAAGACCTGCACTTCCCAGTGCATTCTTAACAACAACAGTTACCTTCGGTACAGTTGCGTCAGCGTATGCATAGGTCAGCTTAGCTGCTAACTTAGCGATCTTTCTTTCGCTGCACATAGTTGCACGGTAGCCGTTTACATTTACTAAAGTCAGAACAGGAATGCTGAATGCATCACAGAAATTGATGAAATCAGTTGCCTTCTCACAGCCTTTTCCGCAAAGAGCTGCCTCTAAGGTCTGTACCTTCTCACCGTTTTCGTAAACTTCGCTGCGGTTAGCTACACATCCTACTGTGCTTCCGTTTAAGCGGATAAATCCGGTTACCATAGAAGCGCCGTAGTTCTTCTTAACTTCCATAAAGAAGTTATTATCAGAGATCATCTGTAAAGCTGCAGCAGTATCTCCGGTATATCCTTCGATACCAGCACACATACGGTTTAAATCGTCTGTGCAGTCAACTTCAGACAGATCTTCTTCATTGTTAGAAGGCAGGATAGATACCAGTGTACGGATCTGTGATAATACAGATGCTTCATCACCTGTGAAATCAACCAGACCAGACTCTTCTGCCTGGAACTTAGCGGAAGAAGTATCACATTTTGCCTTGTAATTGCCCTCCAGGGCATTTGGGGAGTTAACAAACAGTTTTGCAGAAGTATCTTCCATGAAGGTGAAATCTGCCATACCTGCAGATACAGCCATACCGCCGCCGCAGGTACCGAAAATTGCCATAATCTGAGGAATTACTCCAGATGCCATTGTCTGGCTTAAATACAGCTTTCCAAAACCATCCAGTGCGTCAGTTGCTTCCTGAAGACGCAGTCCTGCACAGTCTACCAGACCAATAACAGGTGCTCCCATCTTCATTGCCATAGAGTAGATGTTGCAGATCTTCTTTGCATGCATCTCACCCATGGAACCGCCCAGTACAGCAGCATCCTGGCTGTATACATATACCAGGCATCCGCCGATGGTACCGTAACCGGTAACTACACCGTCAGCCGGTGTTTCCTGCTCAGTCATGTTAAAGTCAGTATTTCTAGCCGCAATATAGGCTCCAACTTCAACAAAACTGTTCTCATCAAGCAGGGCTGCAATACGGCTGCTTGCTGAAGTTTGTGCTGAATTACTCATTTTCCAGTCCTCCATCATTCTTAAGTTTACAGTATTTAGCGGAAAGCACATAAAAATAGCGCTTTCTTATAAAATACAGAAATATTGCCGTTTATATTATAGTGATATTTTTGTCAAATGGCAAGTGTTTCCTTTTATTAAAATGGTTTATTAACAAATTTTAAAATGCCACCGCTCCTGCCGCGAGTCGTTTTCACTACGCCGCAGGAGAGATGGCAGGTTTTATTGCGCACTCATTACATTACTTGATAAAGCTTACATGCTTGCAGATCTCTTCGTAAACTTTTCTTTCCGTTCATTAAATACAACCTTATTTTCCTCAAACAGGTTTCTTCCCTCTGTATCAATGGATACGATCAGTGGTCCGAATTCCTTAACACGGCAGTTCCATAAGGTCTCAGGCATTCCCAGGTCACGCCACTCTGCACGGACGATCTCTTCTACTTCAGTTGCTGCTACTACTGCGTTTCCGGCAGGAATACACAGTGGATGGCTTTAAAGTTCTTGCATGCGTACTCGGTGTTTGGTCCCATACCGCCTTTTCCTACGATCACTTTTACGCCGGTCTGCTCTACGAATTCCTTCTCAAACTTTTCCATACGCATACTGGTAGTCGGTCCTACGGAAACCATTTCAAACTTGTCATCTCCTAAAGGACGGATGATAGGGCCTGCGTGGAAAATGGCATTGTTTCTTACATCTACAGGCAGTGGTCTGTGTTCTTCTACCAGACGGCGGTGAGCTACGTCACGGCAGGTTGTTAAGTTACCATTTAAGTAAATAATGTCACCGATATGGATATCTTTTAAATCTTCGTCACTAATTGGTGTTGTTAAAATTTTCTTTCCATCTTTGATCTCTAACATTATAAAGTCACCCCCGAATGAGTTGTAATTGTATAGTTAAGGTCCTTATCGAAAATAATGTGGCCGCGGCGATGGGACCAGCATCCTACGTTTACTGCTACGCCAATGGTAGATGGATGTCTTGCCGTATTTTCAATATGTACGCCCATAACAGAGTACTTTCCGCCCATTCCCTGCGGTCCAAGGCCGATCTCGTTAATTCCGTCTTCCAGAAGTTTTTCCATACTTGCAGCTCTCTCATTTTCATTGTGGCTTCCTAAAGGACGCATGAGGGCTTTCTTGGAAAGAAGAGCTGCTGTCTCTACGGAAGTTGCAACACCAACACCAACTAACAGTGGAGGACATGCATTTAAACCATAGGAGGTCATAACATCCAGTACGAAACGGGTAACACCTTCGTATCCTGCGCCTGGCATTAATACCATAGCTTTTCCAGGAAGGGTGCAGCCGCCGCCTGCCATGTATGCGTAGATCTCACATTTGTCGCTGTTTGGAACAATATCCCAGAATACAGTAGGAGTTCCCTTGCCAACGTTCTTGCCTGTGTTGTACTCATCAAAAGTCTCTACACTGTTGTGGCGAAGAGGCGCGTCTACTGTTGCTCTTACAACAGCCTCTTTTAACAGTACTTCCAGATCATCGATCAGCGGGAATTTGGTTCCGCACTTTACCCAGAACTGAAGGACACCTGTATCCTGACAGGAAGGACGGTTTAATTTTACTGCCAGATCCTGATTGCGCTTCATGGTCTGATAAATTACTTTTGATAATGGGCTGTCTTCCTTTTCTGCCAGTTCATCTAACTTGGCAATAATGTCGTCTGGCAGTTTCTTACCGATATGGGCAACAAAATGCGCCATATAATTGGTAAGCTGCTCTACCTGTTCTGTTCTGCTCATGTTTAAGCCTCCTTATAAATGTTTTGAGTTGTCTTAATAATATGTAATGTTTATTTTATTGCTTTTATTTCATGTTCCCATAAAACAACTTACGGGAAAAATGGAAATGCGATCGGTAAAATGATCATACTAACTACAGTTGCAATCACGATAAGCGGCAGTCCTGACTTTGTATAGTCTAAGAAAGTGTAACCGCCTGCTCCAAGTACCATTGTGTTTGCCGGCATTCCGATGGGTGTTGCGTAAGCACAGGAGCCACCGATAACGCAGGCCATAAGTACGGCTCTTGGATCTGCTCCCATTCCCTGTGCAATGGAAACACAGATGGGAACTAAAAGTGCTGTGGTTGCTGTATTTGACATAAAGTTTGTCATGATACAGCAAAGCATAAATACTGCAAAAGTTAAAACATAAGGTGAAGGATTTTCACCTAACAGGTGCATTACCTTCTCTGCTACCATCTCACCGGCACCTGTTTTTTCAAGGGCTGCTGCCAGTGAAAGGGTTCCACCGAATAAGAAAATGGTCTTTAAATCAATGGAATTTAATGCCTGTTTTTCAGAGATAACACCGGTAATGATCAGTGCCAGAGCTCCCATACATCCGGAAACATACAGCTTGATGCCGATCTTTTTTTCAAAGATCATAGCCAGTAAGGTAAGCAACAGGATCACCAGTGAAAGCTTCTGCTTCCAGGCCGGTACATTGCTGTAATCAGCTGTGGTATCAAACGCCCCGTCATCTTTTGGCTGCCTGTCCGGTAAAAGCTTCATACCAAGTGTGGTATAAAAAAGTGTTCCACAGATCAGGATCGGAAGTCCTACAATGGCATATTCAAAAAATCCAAAGCCAAGTCCGATCTCTGATAAAGCACTCTGGGCGATCATATTGCCCGGCGCTCCGATCAGTGAAAGGTTGCCGCCCATAGCTGCCGCAAATACCAAAGGCATCAGCAGTCTGGAACGGGAGTAACCGGATTTTGCTGCAATACCGATCACAACCGGGATCAGTACTGCTGCTGTACCAGTGTTTGAAAGAACGCCGCTCATCACACCTACGATGATCATAACTGCTGCGATCAGCATCCTTTCGGATTTGGCAAATTTTGTAACAATACCGCCGATCTTGTTGGCCATACCCGTTTCAAAAAATGCACCGCCTACAATAAACATTGCCACAAAGAGAATTACGTTGCTGTCAATAAAACCGGCAAATGCCGTCTTCGCATCCAGAACCCCGGTAACAACCAGACCTACACAAACGATCATGGATGTTACCCCCAGCGGGATCTTCTCCATTACAAACATTACAATTGCAAACAAGAGAAACAGGATGGTTATAGTTGATGGACTCATAAACTCCCCCTTCGGTTTTATATAACTGTATAAACCTTATTCATTTTTTAAGGTACTTTGTAACCGGTGTCCCGCCTGCCAGTCAGAACACTTATGTTTTGCAGCTGCTGTCCTGGACCATTATTTTTATTTTATATCTTATATTTGATATTTTATATTTAATAATGTATCCATTTCATGTTTTTATAATAGAACAGAACGCTGTAATTGTCAATAGTAATTTACCAATTCAGCGTTCTGCATATTCTTTTTGATATTTTATTGTGCATATATAACAAATCCCCGCTGCCAGCGGGGAAGTCATATCTTTTTACTAGTATCTTGTCAGTACATCATTCATGCTTCGGATAATATGAAATACCATCTTCTCCCCCGCCTGCTTCGGGTCCCCGCTTTCAAGGGCTGCCAGGATCTGTCGGTGCTCTTCCTGGGAATTTCTGGCGTATTCTTCTTCTGTGGACTTTAAGCCCATGGAAAGACCGTTCCACATTTCAGACAGCATTGTTTTTAACTTTTCATTTCCTGCTGCTGTCCAGATCTCATAGTGGAAGGACTGGTTATAGTTAGAATAACTGCTGGAATCTTTTTTCTCCAGTGCCTCATCTGCCATTTCCAGGCAGTTTCTTATAGCAGAAAGATCTGCTTTTCTCTGACAGCAGAGCACACAGGCCGCACTTTCAAGCGCCGCTCTTATTTCATAGTGCTCTCTTATGGTTGTTTCATTTAAACCAAGGACAGTTGCGCCCTTGTTCTGTTTTAAGTCAATGAGGCCATCTCTTGCCAGTATCTGAAATGCCTCACGCACCGGTGTAACGGATACACCTAACTGCTGGGCAGTTGCTTCCAGTGTAATAACTTCTCCTTCACCGATCTGCTTTGAGATAATGGCTTTTCGCAGTGCAGAAGCCACCCGTTCCCTTGCAGGCAGCAATTTAATTGGTTTTAATGTAACCATAACTCTTTAATCCCTCCCCTTATGGATAGCAGCCAGTTTCACTGCCATTTTTCAAAATATTCCTCTAACTGTCCGGCTCCTTCTTCTGTTTTTCCAGCCTTCCAGTTTTCTATACTCTTACTTAATAAGATCTCTTCCTCTGTTTTCTCCCGGACATTTCCCCAGACACCTTCCGGGTTCCGTCTGATATAACAAAATAAAGGTAGATCTCCGTTATCGTCTCCAGATTTTTCTGGAAAGACTGTAAGGGTAGTTGCGCCAGATCTCCCTGTGAAAATTCAATTCCCTATCAGGAAGACTGCTTCGTTCTTCTTCCTCTAAATTCTGTAAAAATTCAAGTTCTAATCTACAGCCTGTTTTTAAAATATGGCGGAAGTAGTCTTCTGTGAGAGATGCCACCCGCACATGATTATTAGGCAGACGATCGATCAATCCCTGATACTCCAACAAGATCAGAGCTTCTCTTACCGGCATCCGGGATACTCCCAGACTTTCTGCCAGCTCATTCTGTGTCATCTCACTGCCATCAGGTATATTTCCCGCCAATATCTCATCCCGCAGAAGTTCCACAATACTGCCCTGCTTTTTCTTATTTCCAATATATTCCATTTAGTCTGTCCTCACTTTTCAAGTCTCCAAGATCCAGATCCACCAAAACCATATTCTGGCATAAACTGCTACTGTAATCTCTTCTTAAAATATCCTTCCGCACAGTAGATCGCACCGCATGGATTGTGTGCCAGCACACGGTCCTTTGCCACCAGTGTAGTCACCATTTGTTTGGAATATTTGTAAAACATAGAGTCATGTCCTACGCAAAGTCCCAGCGCAATGTTAAACTCTGTTTCCTGGGAATTTAAAAATTCGGCCTGGGCAATTGGGTTGCACATTGGTTCAAATGCATCTGCATTGACCTTCTTTTCTTTCGGAATTCCTACCGACTCCTTTGGAAAACCACCGGTCTTACAGATCACAGATACCACATCAAAGCCCTGGGCTGTAAAAAGATCTGCCACAACACGCGCCTCTTTTCGCAGTCCCCTGCAAAATGCCAGTCCTATTTTTTTATAACCCATTTTTTTACAAAATTCCACTGTTTCTTTTAATCTCGGCCATTGGCAATAGCCTTCCCCTTCGATCTCAGAACAACTTACATAAAATTCATGATTTTCCTCTAAGACATATTTCTCATAAGCCCCATCCATTTTTTCTTTTTCCCGCATAGGACAGTTTTTTGGCATTTTCTCTCTTACAGCCGGATCCTGCGATCCACATGCTAATACATTACATTTTGCACAAGTATACATAGTTTCTCCCCTGACTTTTATTTTTTTCTGATACCGGATTGTTCCGCGCTTTGCGCTCCCACAATCATATTTAATATTGTATCCATTTTTTGCATAAAAGTAAAGAGCAGACATAACCGTTGATCCGGTTTGTCTGCTCTATTGCTTTTATTTTTATTTAAAATGCAAAAAACTTATCATGAACTGCCTGAACAGCCCGGTCTGCATCCTTCTTATCTACCAATACAGAGATCTTGATCTCACTGGTAGAGATCATATTGATGTTAATGTGGGCATCATACAGTGCCTCAAACAGCTTTGCTGCAACACCCGGATTGTTGATCATACCGGAACCCACTACGGAAACCTTGGCAATATCTGCGTTTGTCTCCAGTCTTGCAAAACGCAGTTCAGCCTTGTGGGACTCTAACAGCCCTGCTGCCTTCTTAAGATCTCCTTCTGCTACTGTGAAGCAGATATCCTTTCCTTCTTCATGGCCAATGCCCTGAAGGATAATATCTACATTAATGTGGTTCTGTGCCAGTAAAGAGAATACCTTGAAAGAAGTTCCTACTTCATTTGGCACTCCTACCAGTGCGATCCTTGCAATATCTTTATCTTTTGCTACGCTGCTGACTGCTGTCTTTTCCATGCGTTTTGCTACCCTTTCACTTTTGTACCTGGATGACCGGTAAAGCTGGATAATACTTCCAGTTTTACATTATATCTTTGCCAGTTCTACAGAACGGTTGTGAAGCACCTGTGCTCCCAAAGTTGCCAGTTCCAGCATCTCATTATAAGTAACTTCATCCAGCTTTCTTGCGCCCTTTACATGTCTTGGGTCTGCTGTGTATACACCATCTACATCTGTATAGATCTGGCACAGGTCTGCTTCCAGTGCTGCTGCCAGTGCAACTGCAGAAGTATCAGAACCGCCTCTTCCCAGTGTAGTGATGTTCTGGTTTCTGTCTACTCCCTGGAAACCGGTAACGATCACAATCCGCTTCTGGTCCAGCTCTGCCTCCAGACGCTCTGTATCGATCTTTTGATCCTTGCATTCTTTGCTGCCGTATCTGTAAGTATCCCTGCCTGCCAGCCGGTAAGAGAAACCACCGGATACCCCAATGCCTCAATAGCCATGGCACAAAGTGCAACGGAGATCTGTTCTCCTGTGGATAACAGCATATCCATCTCCCGGTTGGAACCTTCCGGATTAATTTTTTTGCTTTTTCAATCAGATCATCTGTAGTGTCACCCTGAGCAGAAAGCACAACCACTACCTGATTTCCTGCTTTGTACGTATCAGTGATGATCCTTGCTACGTTGCGAAGACGCTCTGTATCTGCTACAGAGGTACCGCCAAATTTCTGTACGATCAACCCCATTTTCATTTTCCTTCCTGTATCTATTTCTGCTTAAAGCAGCTTCATTTTTCTAAAAGTCAGTTCTTATTTTAGCCTTTTTTGTCCGCTTGTCCAGTACATATAACATTATTTGTTTTATACAAAACACTGCAGAAGTAATTTTTCTCCTGCAGTGTTTTGATCAACCTTTATTTACTTTTCCAGATTTTTCCATTTAAAGTTAGGTACAACATCGGACCACTTGTTGATACCGATCAGGGATTTTGCAAATTCACTTGCCTCTAAAGTAGAGTTCTTTTGTCAATATCCCTGAATACCTGCCAGATCTTTCTCCTCTTTGTAGCTTCGATCAGATTTGGCTTGCTCATATCGCACTCCCACAGGCCTAATTTCAGTCCATCTTTTGCCTCTGAAGGAGCATCTACCTGACGGCTTAAGGTATAAGCATCAATATATGGGTTGCTGTCTACCAGATAATAGGAATAAGCAAAGGCTGCTGCCTGAAGCTCCGGAACATCTCCCTGGTCGGACTGTAAGCTGTAAAGCCCTGTTCTGTAAGGATAATGTGGCGCACATGACCGGACGGTGTCTTTAATGCCTCCTGGCAGAAATAATCAGTCAGCACATTTAAGTTGGCAAAGTTGATGACCGGTGAATTAAAGTCATTTTAACCAGTCCTGTTGCCTGGGCGTCATCCCAAAATACAGGATCGATCAGCGGACATGGATATGGATGATAAGCCAGTCCCCATTCCATCTGTCCCTGGTTATTGGCAATGGAGTTAAAACTGTCAATGATCTCTTTTCCGCCGTATTTTAACTGGCCATCCATTTCATTCATCCAGTTATAACTAAGGGAAAGATATACTCTGTCATTTGCATTGGTACTCTTAATTGCTGTGTAGCATACACGGAATGCCTTTTCGTAGGTCTTCACATAATTGGTCAGATCCATAGGCCCCATGTAGTTCCATTCCTGGTTTTCGATCTCATTTCAATGATCCAGTTTGAAACTTTTCCGTAATTGGCATTCTTGCCGCTGTAATGATCTGCCAGGAATGCGGAAATTGCCTTTAACTGCTCAAAACCAGCCTCATTGGTGGCATTAAACATGTAATAATATGCACTGGAGGTTTTCTGTACCCCTGGAATAAACAGATTGGAGGTCGTATCGCTCCAGTCATTTAAGAGGATGGCATTTACAACCATTCCTTTTCCGGAATAAGCGCTGATGACCTTATCATAATCTTCTACAATGCCTTTGTTAAAATGATAAGTCTTGCCCTCATACTGGAAATCAATACCGGATCCCATTAATCTGAAACTGCGATATTGGTGGTCACATACTTTACACCCAGGTCAAAGGCATCATCCAACATGTTCAGCTCAATGTTTAAGCCCTTTTGTCAAAGGTTCCTTAAAAGCTTCTGTATTCTTTGCCACGATCTCAGGATTGGTAATATAATGAGGTTCGCTGACTGCCTTGTAAGTACCGTCTTCCTTTACTGCCAGCACAAATTTGCTGTAAAGACAGTCGGAACCATCTCCTTTGTTAAAAGGAACGGTAACGGTAGTGGCGCCGGATGCATTTGCCGAAGTAAGATAGTCGCTGCGGCTTCCCAGATCATCCTGGTAGGTAGGCTGCTCGAACACATACACCTTGCCATCGGTTCCTTCTGTACTGCCACTGCTGTTTAAAGCGATCTCAACGTTCTGTTTATCATCGGTTATCTTACAGGATGTGATCTGTCCGGAAACTTCTGCAGCCAGGGCATTAAATGCACTGGTCCCCAGGGCAAGAACACCCGTTCCAAGAAACAGAGCCGCTGCACAAAGGAAACCTGCAGCTCCTGATCTTTTATAGTTTTTCATTCTTTCTGCCTCCCATATTCTGTCAGATTTTTTACAACCTACATCATACATAATCTAACTTATATTTTCAATTACGTTTTTATTACATTATCTTAATTTAAAAGGTTACTGTTCAGTCATAGGCTGGTTTTGCTCTTGACATTTTTTTCTCTCCGTTTATAATATTTTTAGACCTTTTGTATCTGCTTTCGGGCTGAGACGGTGTGAGGGGGAGCGCCCTGACACTGCGTACAAAAGAGAAGCGATGGGACTCCGTGTTTCGGATTGAGAGGATGCTAGTGAGCATCGACCGCCAATTACAGCTGTAAAACGGCGCCATCGCTATGTCTATTTTTTAACAGAGATTTGCCAAACGCGCCGTGTGGATGCGTTTTTTTATTGCCATTTTCATAAGGCCTTTATTAAAAAACACCCCATTCCACATACAGCCAGAATGAGGAGAGGTAAACGATATGAAAAATTCAAAAACACATGTAACGAAACTTGTCTTTCTTGCCATGATGGTAGCTCTGGGAGTCGTGATCTCCCCGATCCTTCGTGTAGAGGGAATGTGTCCTATGGCCCATTTTATTAATGTAACCTGTGCGGTTATGCTTGGTCCCTGGTATGCTTTCGTGTGCGCTCTGGCTATTGGCATCATCCGTATGGTATGTATGGGTATCCCGCCTCTGGCTCTGACCGGTGCAGTATTTGGCGCTTTTCTTTCCGGTATGCTCTACCGCCTTTCCAAAGGCAAACTGGTATGTGCGTTCATCGGTGAAGTCATTGGAACCGGCATCATCGGCGCTATTGTTTCTTATCCTGTTATGACACTGATCTGGGGACGTACAGGTCTTACCTGGTTCTTCTATGTGCCATCCTTTATTGCAGGTACACTGATCGGAGGCAGCCTTGCTTTCATTTTCTTAAAGCATTTACAGAAAGCCCATATGTTATCCACATTCCAGACTGCTTTAGGCTCTCAGGTCTACAATAATACAGATACGGTTGTGAATGACTCTCTGGGAATTGCATTTTTAGGCTTTATCGGTTATCTTGCTTCCACAGTTGCCGTAAAACAGTTCGTTGCTGAACCTGGACCGGTTGCAGGAAGCATCAAATATATTGTTCTCCTTGCCTTTGTTGCAATGGCAGTGGTATACTGGAATACAAACAAGAAACATGCCTGATGTGCATACATGTGAAAAAAATATCCATTGCAAAATAAACGCTGTAACAGGCCTGCATGGTTCTGCTGCAGCGTTTTTATTATAAGGAGATCATCTCATGGACAATCGGAATGGTAATATAAATAAAGCTCAGCTCCTTTCCTGCTTAAAACAGGTTCGTGACCAACTTCATGACCAGGCACCGCTGATCCACTGCATCACACATCCCATTGTGGTCAACGACTGTGCCAACGCAGTTCTGGCCCTTGGAGGACGCCCTATTATGGCAGAACATCCTGCAGAAGTGGCGGACATTTCTGCCAGCGCAGCTGCCCTTACCGTCAGCCTTGGAAATATTACAGATGCAAGGGCTGAGTCCATGCTTCTGGCAGGAAAAGCCATCAAAAAAATGAAAGATGCTGAAAATGCAAAAAGAGCCTCTGTGATCGACCTGGTAGGGATCACATGCAGCCCTTTCCGCATGGAACTTGCAAAACGTTTTATTAAAGAATGTAAGCCAGCTGTGATCAAAGGCAATGGCTCTGAGATACGTGCAATCGCAGGCGCTGCCTTTCATGGCACTGGCGTAGATGTAAGTGCAGCTGACGCTGTAACTGCCAAAGATCCGGATACCGTACATTCTATGGCCCATATTGCCAGAAAGCTGGCAGAAGAGACAGGCGCTGTGATCCTTGTTACCGGTGAAGTAGATATCATTGCTTCCCCAAATAAAGATACCACATACGGCATCTACAATGGTTCTCCCCATATGGCAAAAGTCAGCAAACCGGCTGCATGCTCACCTGCATCACAGGTACTTATCTGGCTGTGACAGATGCTCTCACTGCCTGCATCCTCGCTGCGATCACATTAGACTGTGCCGGTGAATGTGCCAATGCTGCAAAAGGTCTTGGTACTTATCATATAGAACTGATCAACCAGCTGTCTGTCATGAACGAAGATCAGATCACACAGTTATCCAACATACAGCGATTACTATAAATCAGGCAGCTCTTAATTTCGTTGCAAAAACAACGTTTTATTTTTCCTTCAACTGCATAAATCCAGACATCATACAACCACCTGCTGCCCCGGTCCCAAGGATCTGGGGCATTTTTTCTGCTGTGATCCCGCCGATGGCATATACCGGAATATCCACTTCTTTACATACATTTTCAAGAAATTCCAGACCTCTTCCCGGAAGTCCTTTTTTGCAGTCTGTCTCAAAGATATTTCCTGCAAATACATAGTCTGCACCTAAACGTTCTGCTTCTTTCGCATCTTCTACAGAATGGATCGAAGTACCAAGAAGTGTAAGTCCTTCCGGCCGTCCTATAGTTTTAAGCATTTCCAAAGGCAGATGCAGCTTATCATATCCTAAATGATGTACTACCTCTGGAAAACGGTGCAAAATAAGGGTAGTTTCCGCCTTCTCACACAGCTTAATAACCACCTTTGCCAGTTCTTCGTACTTTTCTTCTGTCAGATCCTTTTCCCGCAGTACCATGGCTTTTGGATGAAGAGAGGCAACATAGGTAAGCTGCTTTAAATATGCCCCATCTGTATCATTTTCCAACACCAGATGCCGGTTGGTCACTGCTATCATCTTTTCATACATATTTTCGTACATACGATCCCTTCCACCTTTCCCATTATCCCCAATCATTCATATATTTTTCCCATCCGAAGGTAGGAAACAAACTACACCAGCGCATCTTCCATATGCAGCATGCAAAAAAGCTCCCGGAATTACTTCCGGGAGCCGAATCGTTTGAGCATAATGTCCATTCAGACATGTTGTATTACTTATATATAAAATCTGTAAAATTATTCGATGATAGATACAACTCTACCAGAACCTACAAGTACGTCCGCCTTCACGGATAGCGAACGAAGTCCCTGCTCCATAGCTACTGGATGGATCAGTTCAACAGTCATTTCTACGTTATCGCCAGGCATACACATTTCAGTACCAGCTGGTAACTCGCAAACGCCAGTTACGTCAGTTGTTCTGAAGTAGAACTGTGGACGATAGTTGTTGAAGAAGGTGTATGACGGCCGCCCTCGTCCTTGGTCAGAACGTAAACCTGAGCGGTAAATTTGTGATGGCAATGTACAGAACCTGGCTTGCACAGACACTGTCCACGCTCGATCTCAGTTCTCTGAACACCACGCAGCAGAGCACCGATGTTATCACCAGCCTCAGCGCTGTCAAGGAGCTTACGGAACATTTCGATACCGGTTACAACAGTCTTACGGGTATCTTCATGAATACCAACGATCTCAACTTCGTCGTTCAGGTTCAGAGTACCACGCTCTACTCTACCAGTAGCAACAGTACCACGACCAGTAATGGTGAATACGTCCTCTACAGGCATCAGGAAAGGCTTATCTGTTTCACGAACAGGATCTGGAATCCAGGTATCAACTGCATCCATCAGTTCCATGATCTTATCGCCCCATGGTCCCATTGGATCTTCCAGAGCCTTCAGAGCGGAACCCTGGATAATAGGAGTATCATCGCCTGGGAACTCGTACTCGTTCAGCAGTTCACGGATTTCCATATCTACTAATTCAAGTAACTCAGGATCGTCTACCATATCGCACTTGTTCATGAATACTACGATGTAAGGTACACCTACCTGACGGGACAGAAGGATGTGCTCTTTAGTCTGAGCCATAACACCATCAGTTGCAGCTACAACAAGGATAGCGCCGTCCATCTGAGCAGCACCAGTGATCATGTTCTTAACGTAGTCAGCATGTCCTGGGCAGTCAACGTGCATAGTGTCTCTTCTCGGTCTGATACTCAACGTGTGCAGTAGAGATGGTGATACCACGCTCTCTCTTCTGGAGCCTTATCGATGTTCTCGAAGTCTACCTTTGCGTTTCCAGCAACTCTTTCTGCCAGAACCTTGGTAATAGCAGCGGTCAGAGTAGTTTTACCATGGTCAACGTGTCCAATGGTACCAATGTTACAATGCGGTTTAGTTCTTTCAAACTTAGCTTTAGCCATTTTATAACGTCCTCCTTAATTTGCGCCCCTGTATATGTGTGGGGCTAATATAGTTAATGTCAGGCTATCAATCATTATATGATATTTCACCTTGATTTACAAGCCTTTTTAGATTTTATCATTTCTTATGATCAGCAAGAACTTTCTCCTGAACGTTCTTTGGAACCTGCTCATATTTCTCGAAGAACATAGAGTAGTTACCACGACCCTGAGTTCTGGAACGAAGGTCTGTGGAGTAACCGAACATCTCAGACAGCGGAACATATGCCTTAACCATCTTACCGCCGCCGATGTCTTCCATACCTTCGATACGCCACGACGGAGTTGATATCACCGATTACATCACCCATGTATTCTTCTGGCATGGTAACTTCAACCTTCATGATAGGCTCAAGAAGAACTGGGTTACCCTTTGCCATAGCATCCTTGAATGCCATAGATCCGGCAATGTGGAATGCCATTTCAGAAGAGTCGACTTCATGGTAAGAACCATCGTATACATCAGCGCTTACCCAGAACTGGGAATCCGCCAAGTACACCGGTCTTGGAAGCCTCTTCAATACCTTCGCCAACTGCTGGGATATATTCCTTAGGAATAGCACCACCAACAACGGAAGAAGTGAACTTGAAGGTTTCTTCTGCGTTTGGATCCATTGGTGTGAAGTGAACTTTACAATGTCCGTACTGTCCACGACCACCGGACTGCTTAGCATACTTGCTGTCTACATCAACAGCCTTAGTAAATGTTTCCTTATAAGCAACCTGAGGAGCACCTACGTTAGCCTCTACGTTGAATTCACGCAGCAGACGGTCTACGATGATGTCCAGATGCAGCTCGCCCATACCGGAGATGATGGTCTGACCAGTCTCTTCGTCGGTACGAACACGGAAAGTAGGATCTTCTTCTGCCAGCTTTACAAGAGCGTCGCCCATCTTATCCTGGCTTGCTTTTGTCTTAGGCTCGATAGCGAGCTCGATAACTGGCTCTGGGAATTCCATGGACTCAAGAATTACTGGATGCTGTTCATCACAGATGGTATCACCAGTTGTGGTATTCTTGAAACCAACGGCTGCAGCAATATCGCCGGAGTATACACGATCAAGTTCGTGTCTCTTGTTTGCATGCATCTGAAGGATACGTCCTACACGCTCCTTCTTATCCTTTGTAGCATTCAGTACATAAGAACCGGATGCTAAGGAACCGGAATAAACACGGAAGTAAGCAAGCTTACCTACGAATGGGTCTGTCATGATCTTGAATGCAAGAGCAGCGAATGGCTCTTCATCAGAAGAATGACGTACTACTTCGTTGCCGTCCAGATCCACACCCTTGATAGATGGGATATCGGTTGGTGCAGGCATATATTCAAGGATCGCATCCAGAAGCTTCTGAACGCCCTTGTTACGATAAGCGGAACCGCAGCATACAGGAATAGCTGTACACTCACAGGTTGCCTTTCTTAATGCTTTCTTTAATTCATCTACAGATGGCTCTTCACCTTCCAGATACTGCATCATCAGATCATCATCCAGCTCGCAGATCTTCTCGATCAGCTCGGTGTGATATAACTCAGCATCATCCTGCATATCTTCTGGGATATCGCAGATAGCAATATCTTCGCCCTTATCATCGTTGTAGATGTAAGCCTGCATCTCGAACAGGTCGATGATTCCCTTGAATTCATCTTCCTTGCCGATTGGCAGCTGTAAAACGATTGATTCTTGCCCAGACGGGTCTTGATCTGCTCTACTGCGCCGTAGAAGTTTGCACCAAGGATGTCCATCTTATTGATGAATGCCATACGTGGTACGTTGTAGGTGTCAGCCTGACGCCATACGTTCTCAGACTGCGGCTCAACACCACCCTTTGCACAGAACACACCTACAGCGCCATCCAGTACACGCAGGGAACGCTCAACCTCAACGGTGAAGTCTACGTGTCCTGGGGTATCGATGATGTTGATACGATGCTCTAATGCTCCAGCCTTTGGCTTGCAGTGATCCTGCAGAGTCCAGTGGCAGGTAGTAGCAGCGGAAGTGATGGTGATACCTCTTTCCTGCTCCTGAGCCATCCAGTCCATGGTAGCAGTACCTTCATGAGTATCACCGATCTTATAGTTTACACCAGTGTAATACAGAATACGCTCAGTCAGTGTGGTCTTACCAGCATCGATATGAGCCATAATACCGATATTTCTGGTTCTCTCTAATGGATATTCTCTTCCAGCCAAGGGATTTTCCTCCTTAAAATTGTGAAAAGGGAAATCTGCAATTAGAAACGGTAGTGAGCAAATGCCTTATTTGCTTCTGCCATCTTATGCATATCTTCTTTCTTCTTTACAGATGCGCCAGTGTTGTTAGCTGCATCCATAATCTCGTTTGCCAGTCTCTCTTCCTGAGTCTCTCGCCCTCTTACGGAGTACAGAGTGATCCAGCGAAGTGCAAGAGCCTGTCTTCTTTCAGGCTTAACTTCGATCGGCACCTGATAGGTAGCACCACCGATACGTTTTGCCTTTACTTCCAGAACTGGCATGATGTTGTTCATTGCTTCTTCAAATACTTCGATAGCGTCTTTTCCGGTTGTCTCAGCAACACGATTGAAAGCGCCGTATACAATTTTCTGTGCAACACCCTTCTTGCCGTCTAACATGATGTTGTTGATCAGCTTGGTTACAACCTTATTGTTGTAGATTGGGTCTGCCAGAACGTCTCTCTTCTGAGTATGTCCTTTACGTGGCACGTTACTTCCCTCCTTAATATGCTGCTTCGGAAACATTTCCTCAGCAGGTTTACATTAACTCGTCGGTACTCACATGTTTCCATAAAATGTGTTCGTGCGCGGTCTATATATTTTCCTGCAACCACAGGTTCAATATCACAATCCGGCACAACAAAGCAGTCCAGTATTAACTGACTGCAGTCACTTTACTGCTGTTAGTGATTCCAGTTTTAAATTTTAATTACTTTTTGTCTTTTGGTCTCTTAGCGCCGTATTTGGAACGAGCCTGCTTTCTGTTAGCAACACCTGCTGTATCCAGTGTACCTCTTACGATATGGTATCTGGTACCTGGCAGGTCCTTAACTCTTCCTCCACGGATCAGAACAACGCTGTGCTCCTGAAGGTTATGTCCTTCTCCTGGGATGTAGCTTGTTACTTCGATACCATTGGAAAGACGTACTCTGGCGATCTTTCTAAGTGCAGAGTTAGGTTTCTTAGGGGTAGCAGTCTTAACAGCGGTACAAACGCCACGCTTCTGTGGTGCAGATACGTTTGTTGCCTTCTTCTGTAAAGAGTTATAACCCTTCTGCAGAGCTGGTGCGGTAGACTTCTTTGCGCTGGTCTGTCTTCCCTTTCTTACTAACTGGTTAAATGTTGGCATCCTTTTCACCTCCTGTGATATTGACTGTTGGTTGCTGTGTCTTTCAGCTTGTTGTTATGCAAAGAGCAAAGCGCTTTGCACACACTTCTTATTATAGCATGGTGAAAAAATCTGTCAAGTGGATTTTGCAAAATATTTGACAGTAGATTTTTGCGAAATGTTTGGCTATGCTTTTTGAAGATAAAAACGGAGCCGCAGCTTTTCAGCCGGACTCCGTATCTTTTATTCTGCTCCATTCTTGGACCAGTTTTTCATTATTTTTATTACTCTTCGGTCTCGTCATCATCCTCAGATGCATCTTCGTTTTCGTCCATGTCCAGAACTTCTTCTGCTACATTATCCTCAGAGATTTCAGATTTCTCGGCTCCATCCAGTGCTATCTCATCATCTTCTGACATAGAGATCTCATCGCCTTCTGCAAGAAGTCTGTCATCTGTATCCAGTTTTACGTTGCGGTAACGCTTCATACCTGTACCAGCAGGAATTGGCTTACCGATGATTACGTTCTCCTTGATACCGATCAGATGGTCAACCTTACCGTTGATAGCAGCCTCGGTCAGAACCTTGGTGGTCTCCTGGAAGGATGCTGCGGATAAGAAGGAATCAGTTGCAAGAGATGCCTTGGTGATACCAAGCATTACCTGCTTGCCTTCTGCAGGCTGTTTGCCCTGTGCGATCAGTTCTTCGTTCATCTCGTTGAAGTCAAGAACATCCATGGATACACCTGGGAGAACATTGCTGTCGCCGCTCTCTTCGATACGGATCTTCTTTAACATCTGGTGTACGATCATTTCGATATGCTTATCGTTGATCTCAACACCCTGGAGACGGTATACACGCTGTACTTCCTGGATCATGTAATCCTGTACGGCACGAACGCCCTTGATCTTTAAGATATCATGTGGGTTTACGCTACCTTCAGTCAGCTCATCACCGGCTTCAAGGATCTGGCCTTCCATAACTTTAATTCTGGATCCGTAAGGAATCAGATAGGTCTTGGAATTGCCGCTTTCCATATCAGTAACAGTAATTTCACGTTTCTTCTTAGTATCCTTAATGTCTACTACACCGCCGAATTCAGTGATGATAGCAAGACCCTTTGGCTTACGTGCCTCAAAAGCTCCTCAACTCGAGGAAGACCGCCGACACCACCGGTATGGAATGTACGCATGGTCAGCTGTGTACCAGGCTCACCGATAGACTGAGCTGCGATGATACCAACTGCTTCACCAACCTGTACAGGCTGTCCGGTTGCCATGTTTGCGCCGTAGCTTAGCACACACCAATGTGTGACTTACAGCAATACGGTACGGATCTTAACAGACTTACGTCCCATCTTGTTCAGAACCTTCATAACCGCTGCTGCACGCTTTGGTGTACACATATGGTTAGCCTTGATCACTACTTCGCCTGTATCCGGATCAGTAATGGTCTCAGCAATATAACGTCCTGTAATTCTCTCTTCCAGGTCCTCGATCACTTCGTTGCCGTCCATGAAAGCCTTGATCTCCATGTAAGGGATCTCTTTGCCTTCGCAGCAGTCAACTTCACGGATGATCAGATCCTGGGATACGTCTACCAGACGTCTGGTCAGGTAACCAGAGTCAGCCGTACGAAGAGCGGTATCGGACAGACCTTTACGAGCACCATGAGCGGAGATGAAGTACTCCAGTACGTCAAGACCTTCACGGAAGTTTGACTTGATAGGAAGCTCGATGGTGTGACCGGTTGTATCTGCCATCAGTCCTCGCATACCAGCTAACTGCTTGATCTGCTTATCAGATCCTCGCGCACCGGAGTCAGCCATCATGAAGATGTTGTTGTACTTATCCAGTCCTGTTAACAGGTCATGGGTCAGCTGATCATCGGTGGTCTTCCAGGTTTCGATAACTTCTTTATAACGCTCCTCCTCGGTAATAAGACCGCGGCGGTAGTTCTTTGCGATATGGTCTACAGTTGCCTGAGCGTCAGCGATCAGCTTCGGCTTGCTTGCAGGTACGGTCATATCGGAAATGGATACGGTCATAGCTGCTCTTGTAGAGAACTTGTAACCAATTGCCTTAATATCATCCAGTGTAACAGCAGTCTGGGTAGCGCCATGAACATTGATAACTTTTTCAAGGATCTGCTTTAACTGCTTCTTAGCTACGTGGAAGTCAACTTCCAGCTTTAATTCATTTTCAGGAATGCTTCTGTCTACAAAGCCTAAGTCCTGAGGAATGATCTCATTGAAGATAAAACGTCCGATGGTAGACTCGATCACACCAGTCTTAACAGTGCCGTCTGGCATTGTCTTATTGACTCTTACTTTAACTCTGGAATGAAGAGTTGCCTCCTGGTTCTCATATGCCAGGATTGCTTCGTTTACACTCTTGAAGATCATGCCTTCGCCCTTAGCGCCAGGACGTTCCTGGGTCAGATAGTAGATACCAAGTACCATATCCTGTGAAGGAACGGCTACAGGACCACCATCAGATGGCTTTAACAGGTTGTTCGGGCTTAACAGCAGGAAACGGCACTCTGCCTGTGCTTCTACGGACAGAGGAAGATGAACTGCCATCTGGTCACCGTCGAAGTCGGCGTTGAACGCTGTACAAACAAGTGGATGCAACTTAATAGCTTTACCTTCTACCAGAATCGGTTCGAATGCCTGGATACCAAGTCTATGCAGTGTAGGAGGCACGGTTCAGCATAACCGGATGCTCTTTGATAACATCTTCCAGAACATCCCAAACTTCTGTCTGAAGCTTTTCAACCATCTTCTTTGCATTCTTAATATTGTGAGCAGTACCGTTTGCTACTAACTCTTTCATAACGAATGGCTTGAACAGCTCGATTGCCATTTCCTTTGGCAGACCGCACTGATAGATCTTTAATTCAGGACCAACGACGATAACGGAACGTCCGGAATAGTCAACTCGCTTACCTAACAGGTTCTGACGGAAACGTCCCTGCTTACCCTTTAACATATCGGAAAGGGACTTAAGAGCACGGTTTCCAGGTCCTGTTACAGGACGGCCGCGGCGGCCGTTATCGATCAGGGCATCAACTGCTTCCTGAAGCATACGTTTCTCGTTACGAACGATGATATCAGGAGCACCAAGCTCTAACAGTCTTGCCAGACGGTTGTTACGGTTGATAATTCTTCTATATAAGTCGTTTAAGTCACTGGTTGCAAAACGTCCTCCATCCAGCTGTACCATAGGACGCAGATCCGGCGGGATAACCGGGATAACATCCATGATCATCCACTCAGGACGGTTTCCGGAGCTTAAGAATGCCTCTACAACTTCCAGACGCTTGATAATTCTTGCACGCTTCTGGCCGCTTGCATCGATCAGCTGCTTTCTTAACTCTGCGGAATCTTTTTCCAGGTCGATGGCCTTTAACAGCTCCTGGATCGCCTCAGCACCCATTCCTACACGGAATGCAGTGCTGCTGCCGTATTTCTCTACTTCTTCACGGTATTCCTTCTCAGACAATACCTGCTTGTACTGAAGGCTTGTTACACCTGGATCCAGTACAACATAGGAAGCGAAATACAGAACTTTCTCCAGAGTTCTTGGAGAAATGTCAAGGATCAGACCCATACGGCTTGGGATTCCCTTGAAGTACCAGATATGGGAAACAGGAGCAGCAAGCTCGATACGTCCCATACGCTCTCTTCTGACGCTGGACTTGGTAACTTCAACGCCGCAGCGGTCACAGATCACGCCTTTGTAACGGATCTTCTTATACTTTCCACAATGGCACTCCCAGTCCTTGCTCGGTCCGAAGATCCTCTCGCAGAAAAGTCCGTCTTTTTCTGGTTTTAAGGTTCTATAGTTAATGGTCTCCGGCTTCTTTACAACGCCGTGATCCCACCAGTCTTTCCACTCCTTGGAAGGAGCGCCTGAAGGTTCAGGCATACGGTTGCGTACTGCACCCTGCTCCCACCAGTCTTTCCACTGCTTGCTTGGCTTATCTGCAGGCTCCGGAGTTCTGTGTGTCCAGGAGCGGATCTTTTCAGGGGAAGCCAGACCTATTTTAATGGCATCAAACGTCATTGGATGATAAGTTTCATTTGTTGTTTCCGGCATGAGCTTATACTCCCTTCTATTATTCGTTCTCACTGTCATCTGTATATGCGTCATACAGGTCATCTGTATAATCGTCGTTAGTTTCCTTGGAATCGGATTCTACATTCACAAGCTCATTGTTCTTGAATTCCTGCTCCTGATATCCGTAATTGGAGTAAGACTCTCTGTCATTGTAATGACGGTCGCCTTCCAGCATAGCACGCAGTTCTGTATCACCATAGTCGATGCTCTCTGTCATCTCTACTTCGGTACCATCTTCTCTCTGAACCTGAACATCCAGACCCAGGGACTGCATTTCCTTAAGAAGTACCTTGAAGGATTCCGGAACACCTGGCTCAGGGATATTTTCGCCCTTGATAATAGCTTCGTATGTCTTAACACGGCCAACTACGTCGTCAGACTTAACAGTCATGATCTCCTGCAGGGTGTAGGAAGCACCATATGCCTCCAGAGCCCAAACCTCCATCTCTCCGAAACGCTGTCCGCCGAACTGAGCTTTACCACCCAGAGGCTGCTGTGTAACCAGGGAGTATGGGCCAGTAGAACGTGCATGGATCTTATCGTCTACCAGGTGATGCAGTTTCAGGTAATGCATGTGTCCGATGGTTACCGGGCTGTCGAAGTACTCGCCGGTACGTCCATCACGGAGACGTACTTTACCGTCACGGCTGATCGGTACGCCTTCCCACAGCTTTCTGTGCTCTAAGTGGGAACCAAGGTAATCCATTACCTCAGGTCTTAAGGTATCTTTATATTTAGCTTCAAACTCTTCCCATGGAGTATTTACATAGTCGTTTGCAAGCTCCAGGGTATCCTGGATATCATTCTCGTTTGCGCCATCGAAGATAGGAGTGGAAACGTTAAATCCAAGTGCCTTAGCTGCAAGGCTTAAGTGGATTTCCAGCACCTGTCCGATGTTCATACGGGAAGGCACACCCAGTGGGTTCAGCACGATATCCAGAGGACGTCCATTCGGAAGGAATGGCATATCTTCTACTGGAAGTACACGGGAAACAACACCCTTGTTACCATGACGTCCGGCCATCTTATCACCAACAGAGATCTTACGTTTCTGAGCGATGTAGATACGAACGGTCTGATTTACGCCTGGTGCAAGTTCGTCACCATTTTCTCTTGTAAATACTTTTGCGTCTACGATGATACCATATTCACCATGAGGTACCTTTAAGGAGGTATCACGTACTTCTCTTGCCTTCTCACCGAAGATGGCTCTTAACAGTCTTTCTTCAGCAGTCAGCTCAGTCTCTCCCTTTGGAGTAACCTTTCCGACCAGGATATCTCCGGCACGAACCTCTGCACCGATACGGATGATACCACGCTCATCCAGATCCTTTAAGGCATCCTCACCAACACCAGGTACGTCACGGGTGATCTCTTCCGGTCCCAGCTTGGTATCACGTGCTTCTGCTTCATATTCTTCAATATGAACAGATGTATAAACATCATCACGTACCAGACGCTCAGAAAGAAGAACCGCATCCTCGTAGTTGTAACCTTCCCAGGTCATAAAGCCGATCAGAGGGTTCTTACCAAGAGCGATCTCACCGTTGCAGGTAGAAGGACCATCTGCGATTACTTCACCGGCTTCTACGTGATCATTCTTATAAACGATTGGTTTCTGGTTGTAGCAGTTGCTCTGGTTACTTCTCTTGAACTTGGTCAGGTGATATACATCACGGTTTCCATCGGAGTCTCTCTTGATGATGATCTCGTTGGAAGCGGAACGCTCAACCACACCTGCATTCTTTGCAACAACGCAGACACCGGAGTCAACGGCAGCTTTGCCTTCAATACCGGTACCAACTGCAGGAGCTTCTGTACTTAACAGCGGCACAGCCTGACGCTGCATGTTGGATCCCATCAGCGCACGGTTAGCATCATCGTTCTGAAGGAACGGAATCAACGATGTAGCTACGGAGAATACCATCTTAGGAGATACGTCCATTAAGTCGATGGTGCTCTTTCTGAACTCGGAAGTTTCTGTACGGAAACGTCCGGATACGTTGTTGTGGATGAAGTGTCCTTCTTCATCTAACGGCTCATTCGCCTGTGCTACGATGAAGTTGTCCTCTTCGTCTGCAGTCAGATATACGACTTCGTCAGTAACCCTTGGATTCGCTGCGTCAGTCTTATCTACCACACGGTAAGGTGCTTCAATAAAGCCGTACTGATTTACTCTTGCGTAGCTTGCAAGAGAGTTGATCAGACCGATGTTAGGTCCTTCAGGAGTCTCGATCGGGCACATACGTCCATAGTGTGTATAGTGTACATCTCGGACCTCGAATCCGGCACGATCACGTGACAGACCACCAGGTCCTAATGCAGATAAACGTCTCTTATGTGTTAACTCAGACAGTGGGTTGTTCTGATCCATGAACTGGGACAGCTGGGAAGATCCGAAGAATTCCTTCACTGCTGCTGTTACAGGCTTGATGTTGATCAGGGACTGTGGTGTGATACCATCTACGTCCTGGGTTGTCATACGCTCTCTTACAACACGCTCCATACGGGATAAACCGATACGGTACTGGTTCTGTAATAACTCACCTACAGCACGGATACGACGGTTTCCTAAGTGGTCGATATCATCAGAAGTACCAACCTGCTCTTCCAGATGCATGTTGTAGTTGATGGAAGCTAAGATATCTTCCTTTGTGATATGCTTCGGGATCAGATCATGGATATTTCTTCTGATCTCTTCCTTTAACATCTCTTCATCATCACCTGCTTTTTCCAGGATCGGAGCAAGTGCTGGATAATATACTAATTCGGAAACACCAACTTCTTCCGGATCAAAGGAAACATAAGCGCCAAGCTCAACCATCATATTGGAAAGAACTTTCTGCTTTCTGTTGATGCCTTCTACCCATACGAAAGGAACAGCGGAGTTCTGAACCTTCATAGCAGACTCTTTGTCTAACTTTGTACCAGCTTCTGCAATGATCTCACCTGTAGTGGTATCAACTACATCTTCTGCCAGTACCTGTCCATTCAGACGGAACTTAAAGGACAGCTTCTTGTTGAATTTATAACGTCCAACTTTTGCCAGGTCATATCTTCTTGGATCGAAGAACATGCTGTTAAGCAGGCTCTCTGCACTGTCTACTGCCAGCGGCTCGCCCGGACGGATCTTCTTGTAGAGCTCTAACAGACCTTCCTGATAGTTATCAGAAGTATCCTTTCCAAAGCTTGCAAGGAGCTTTGGCTCTTCGCCGAACAGATCTAAGATCTCTGCGTTGGTTCCGTAGCCTAAGGCACGGATCAGTACAGTAACCGGTACTTTACGGGTTCTGTCTACACGAACATAAAATACATCGTTGGAATCTGTCTCATATTCCAGCCATGCACCACGGTTCGGGATAACCGTACATGTAAACAGTTCCTTACCTACCTTGTCATGTCCGATCCCGTAGTAAATACCAGGGGAACGTACAAGCTGGCTGACGATAACACGTTCTGCACCGTTAATTACAAATGAACCGGTATCTGTCATCAGAGGCAGATCACCCATAAATATCTCATGTTCATTCATTTCATCTTTATCTTTATTGTACAGTCTGACCTTTACCTTAAGCGGTGCGGCGTAAGTAGCATCCCGTTCTTTACACTCTTCGATGGTATACTTGATATCATCTCTGCACAATGTAAAGTCAACGAATTCCAGACTTAAATGTCCTGCAAAATCCGCGATAGGAGAGATATCAGCAAACGCTTCCTTCAGTCCTTCATCTAAGAACCACTGGTAGGAGTCTTTCTGAATCTCGATCAGGTTAGGCATCTGAAGGACTTCCTTCTGCCTTGAATAGCTCATTCTTACGCTTTTCCCGGCCGGTACCGGACGTATTCTGCTTTTCTCCATTGACGTTTCACCCCTGTTTTCTTATTTGGTTGCAGCGGCTTTTCGGGGATTTTTCTTTCTTTTTCTGCCCCTTTTTCCACTGCTGTCGTTCTCGGTAATCGGGCGTCAGCAAATGGGCGCAATAAGCCCAGAACGCCACAATAATGCACTCTCCATAATAACATATATTTGTCAAGGTGTCAAGAATTTTTTCTTGCTTTTTTTTACCACAAATGATATACTATATTAGAATGTCTTGGGGCATGTCTAATCAAGCCCACGGGAACTATACTACAGTTCGGAGGTATACCTTATGTTAAATACCGTTTTAAACATACTGCTGGTGATCCTCATCATTGCAGCTGTCATCCTGGCTATCCTGTATTTCCTTGGAAATAAGCTTCAGAAGCGCCAGTTAGAACAGCAGCAGATGTTAGATGCCGCAGCACAGACCGTATCTCTTCTTGTTATTGATAAGAAGAAACTGAAGCTGACTCAGGCAGGTCTTCCAAAAATGGTAGTTGACCAGACTCCAAAGTACATGCGCTGGACCAAGGTTCCGGTTGTGAAAGCAAAGATCGGACCAAAGATCGTTACACTGATCGCTGATGCAAGAGTGTTTGAATGCCTTCCTGTTAAAACAGAAGCTAAGGTAGTTTTAAGCGGTATCTACATCACCCAGATCAAGAGTGTCCGCGGAGGTTCCATTCCAACTCCGCCAAAGAAAAAGGGATTTTTCGCAAGATTCCGTAAAGATGCATAATATGGGGTAAAAAAGCCGGCTCCCGGATGGAGCGGCTGTTTTGTTTTGATGAGGTGGGTTTCCCGCGGATGCGGGCGCCCTCTCTTTCTACTGGCAGGACTGCACATCTACTAAAATGCGGCAATCCGACATATGCTCATAATTAATATCCAGGGAATAATCCACATTCACCTTCAGGCTGTCTGCCTGCTCATCTACTGCAAAGTGATTGGCCTGTATCCCTACTACCATTTCACCTAAAGGGGTGCTGTAGCAGGAAATATTCTTCCGGTTCTTTCAAACAGCATGTGGGTAGTGGCTGTTCCCTTTTTGTAATATCCATAGAGGTTGGCGTGATCTTGATGATATTCTTTACCGGTTCTTTAAAACCTTCTAACAGTTCTTCGTAGAGAACGTAATGTTTCCCATTCTTCTGGTAGTAATCTCCCCGGACGATCATCTCCACATCATTGTCCTCTTCATCCATGGTATGGACACCGCGGATGGTGATCAGTACATCCTTTGTCATGTAACTCCTCTTTCTTTTTACGTAAACCTGTGATCTTAGAAACGCTCTAAAGCATGGCTCATCAGCTTGTCTACTAATTCCTCTTTGTTGACGCCTCTTGCCTCCCAAAGCATTGGATACATACTGATGGCTGTAAATCCAGGCATGGTATTGATCTCGTTAAATACTACCTCTCCGTCTTCCTTTACAAAGAAATCTACACGGGAAAGTCCGTATCCGTCTACTGCCTTGAAAATAGCAACTGCTGCTTTTCTTACTTCTTCTGTGGCATTTCCAGGAAGTTCTGGATCTGTTACCGTCTTGGACTCAGCATTGTAATATTTTGCGTCAAAATCATAAAAGTCTGCTGCTGCCAGGATCTCGCCTACACCGGAAGCCTTCACTTCTTCTTTTCCGCCGCCGAATACAGCACATTCGATCTCACGGCCAATAATAGTCTCTTCTACCAGGATCTTTCTGTCATGCTTTGCAGCCTCTTTTGGCTTCCAGTTCTTCTCTGTTTTCTGCCTTGCTGACTCCCTTGGAGGAACCTGCGTTAGACGGCTTGATAAATACAGGGTATGCAAAATGTGCTTCAATACGTGCTGTTACAGCATCCATATCTGCTAACTGCTCGCTCATAACAGGCTCATAATCTGCCTGGCGGATGCCTAAGTTATTTACAATGATCTTTGTATACAGTTTATCCATGCCCACTGCAGATGCCAGTACACCGCAGCCTACATATGGGATCTTTGCCAGTTCTAAAAGACCCTGGATGGTTCCGTCTTCGCCGTGAAGTCCATGAAGTACCGGGAATACAAGGTCCAATTTTACTTCTGTTACTTTATCTCCATCCATAAGGATCGCACATTTCTTTGTAGCATCTGGTAAGATAGCTGCGGAAACTTTTCCATTTCTCCACTCACCGCTTCTGATCTCTTCTACAGACTCTGTCTTGATCCAGTGTCCGTCTAATGTAATACCAATAAGAAGCAGGTCATATTTTTCTTTGTTGATGCGGTCGATCACATTGGCTGCAGACATGCAGGATACTTCATGTTCTGATGACTGTCCGCCGAAAATGACTGCTGCTGTTTTTCTTTCCATTTTTATATCTCCTCACTTATCCCTTTTCCAGAAATCTTTAAAATCTTTCTTTTCTTAGATTTTACCGTTTACAGTATAGCATATGTGGCAATAAATACAAATAGAAAATATGTTCTCTCAAAATCCAGAAAGGAAGTTTTAGTCCATGAAATCTGTATCTTATCGCCACAAATGGCTTATTTGTTCTCTTGCCTGCTTTTTACTGCTTTTCTCATTGCAGTTTCTGCCAACACCTGTAAGCAGGAGGCAGATGCCAGCCGTATAGCCCTTATGTGCTGCGTTTTCACATTTTAGCGGAAAGCAATTCAAAACGGACCAGGAATTAAAATTAAAAGTCCGGGACCAGGTTCTTTCCTATATCCGTGAAAATGCCCCGGATCATGCCGGAAAAGAAGAGCTGGCTTCCTGGCTTCTTTCTCATAAGGAAGAGGTCGTTTTAAGGCAGAACAGACCCTGGCAGACTCCGGCTGTGAAGCGGATGTGGATCTTAATCTGAGCCATGACCATTTTCCAGCAAGGACCTATGGAAATGCCTTCTTTCCCTGCGGTTACTATGACGCTGCACGGATCACTATAGGCAAAGGAAAAGGACGCAACTGGTGGTGCGTCCTCTATCCCGGTCTTTGCTTTACAAATTCTTATCATACAGATATAGATGAAACAGCTTCTGAAAGCTATTCCCTGGTCTTTGAAACTGCTCCAAGGCCGGAACTGCACCTTGGACTTTTAGATGCTGCAAAACAGCTTTTTAAGCAGAAGGCTTAATTTCAGGCTTTCTGCTTATCCAACATCTCCTGAAGAGCTTCGTCGCTTTCATCGATCCATACGTCCTCTTCATCTGCATTTAACCCCAGATAAACAGCCAGTGTACGCTCATCATCGCTGTTGTTCCAACGGCTGATATAGCGATCGATCTCTTCAAATTCGATCTCTCCTGCAAGATAGCGCTCTTTGAAGGTCTTTTCTGTCTTATCTTCTACTTTATTTTCTTCCATTTATCTTCTCCTCCAATGCCATTTCCGCTATCTTCTTCCACGGCCGCGGACAGGCATGATATCTTCCTGCTCCTTGATATTCTTGGAAACAGTGATCTCCTGATTATCAATGTGTTCTCTTGCTGCATTCTTTGCCTCTGCAATATTGCGGGCTTTGATCGCAGCCAGGATATGTTCATGCTCTACTATCAGGATCTGGCGTTTATCCTCGTCCTTGATATATTCCAGACGATAGCGATACATCTGCTCTCTTAAATTATTTAAGATCTGTACCAGTTTATCATTTCCGGTTCCCAGATAGATCACATCATGGAATGCCTCGTCGGTCTCTGCAATGTTCATGGCATTTCCCTTATTAATGGCATTCTTAAAGTCGTTCTGGCGTTCCCCTAACTGTTCGATCTCTTCATCGGTCATTCTCTGGCAAGCCAGTTCAATAGCCAGTTCTTCCAGGGAACGGCGAACTTCCAGCACATCCCTAAGGCTCTTTTCAGAGATCTTTGCAACCTCAGCGCCTTTTCTTGGGATCATAAGTACAAGACCTTCCAGTTCCAGTTTACGAATGGCTTCACGGATCGGTGTACGGCTTACACCTAATTTTTCTGCCAGCTGGATCTCCATCAGTCTTTCTCCCGGAGCCAGTTCTCCTTTTAAAATAGCCTGACGCAGTGTATTAAATACAACATCGCGAAGAGGCAGATATTCGTTCATATTGACTTTAAAATTATTTTCCATCTCAAGACCATTCCTTTCTGTGTTTTATCTATGTCTGTTTGTCTATATTTTTATGTTTACGATCTGCTTGTTTCTATCTGCTCCGCTTTACATGAAAGAAGTTGGTCAGATATACCTGCTTTGCCAGTTTGGAAGCATCACCATAGCGAAGCTTTTCGTAGGCATTCTGTGCTGCCTGTGGATTGGTAAACAGACCAAATACAGTTGGACCGCTTCCGCTCATCATGGCATTAACAGCCCCTTCTTCTTTCATCACCTGCTCGATCTCACCGATCACCGGATATTTACCGGCTGTTACCAGTTCCAGCACATTTCCGAATTTTCCGGCTATCTCATGGATATTCTGGCGGTTGATCGCTTCAATCATGCCGTCAATATCCGGATGATCTTCCTGCTTTAGCTCCATGGCATCCAGGCTCTCATAAACCACTTTTGTAGAAACGCTGATCCCCGGTTTTGCGATCAATACCTGACACTGGGGGATCTGAGGCAACGGAGTTAATTCTTCCCCAATTCCTTCGGAAAGAGCGGTTCCACGCATCAGGCAGTATGGGATATCTGCTCCCAGCTTTACGCCACGTTCCATCAGTTCTTTTATACTTAAGCCCAGGCCAAACATTTTATTGACTCCAAAAAGGACTGCAGCTGCATCGGTACTGCCTCCGGCCATTCCAGCTGATACAGGAATGAACTTTTTCAGTTTTATGGAAACACCTTCTTTTACACCAAACTCTTCCATTAAAAGAGCGGCTGCCCGGTAAGCCAGATTTTGTTCATTATTTGGAAGGTAAAACAGGTTGGTCTCCAGACGGATACCAGGCTCCTTTGTCCTGTAAAGTTCGATCCGGTCATGAAGTCCTACAGTCTGCATGATCATGCGGACATCATGATACCCGTTGTCCCTTCTCCCCAGTACATCCAGCGCCAGATTTATCTTTCCATATGCCTTCAGGCGTAAATGTGTGATCATAGCTGCTATCCCCTTTTTTCTCAATTCCGTTAATTCCACTGATACCAACGGATTGCTCCGCACTTTGTGTTCTCGCAATCCTAAAACATTCGTAATCCACTCATTTTTCTTCAAAAAATGGCGACATGTCATAATACATAATATTGTATACATTAATTTGTCTCATTTTTCAAGAGTGAAAACATTAAAAAAATATTAAAAAAAATTAAGCTGAAGATCACCTGCTGTACCGTGCCGGATACTGGATCTTTTCCTTCGCATACTCAAAGGGCCAGACTGTTTTATATCCCCCATTCTTTCGGAAGGCGGTTTTTCTGACAATGCTATTTGGCGGCCGGTAAAACATTTCAATTACACTTATCTACGCAATGCTTTTCAAACCGCTTTACTCAATGAAATGGAACAGCACATCGGACCTTCCTTCAAAAAGATTAAAGCTTATATCTATCACAAGGACAAAAACGGCTTTTATGTCTATGCCAAGCCTAATCTCTGCGACCCTAATACTGTCATTAAATACATTGGCCGCTATCTTGGCCGTCCGGTTATTGCCTTAAAACGGATTGATTCTTACGATGGTAAAAATGTTACTTTTCACTATAATCGTCACGAAGATAATACTTATGTTAAACGTACGATTCCGGCAATCGAGTTTATTAAACTTCTTATCCAACATATACCGGAAAAACATTTTAAAATGATCCGCTACTATGGTCTCTATGCGAGGCACCGTGAAATTGACACTAAACTTTATCGTGCTATTCACAAATCGAAACACCGCTTCATAAAAAGTTTTACGAAATGGAGACAGGACATTCTTTTATCTTTTGGATATGATCCTTTATTCTGTCCTCACTGCAAGAAGGAAATGGCGCTGGTAGAAGTCTACTATCGTCACAAACGGGTTTCTCTACAAGAACTTTATGAAAGAACAATGGCTAAAGTCAAATGCCGCTCTGCTTGATTTTTCTTCCTGTCTGTATCATACTAAACTCATCAACAGACAGGAAGGAATTTAAACTATGGATGCAAAGCTTATAGAGAAACTTAGGCAAAAATACACCAAGAATCCTCCAGAGGGAATGACACCCAGCCTGGTCAAAAACATGACAGACTCTGACCTTTTGGATATGCACTATTTTCTTACCGAAGATGACGATCTTGATGACGATGAATTTGAAGAAGGCTTTTACATTGACTTCTTTTAATCTATCGTCTGTTTGCCATGCCCGCCTTTGTTCGGGCTCTTTTTATCAAGAGTTCGACGGAAGTCGAACTTTCCTATTGTAAAAAAAAGAGGACTGTTTAAGCCCTCTTTGATGTGTATATTCGTATGATCTGTTTTATTTTCCTTTTAAGCTCTGGATCGCATCCTCGATCTCCTGATTGTTTTCATCCAGTAAAGGTGAAATTCCATTTGAATGTTCCTGATCCTCTTCCTTTGGAATATACTTTTTAAAGATCTCTGTAAAAAAGTAGGAATTGATAAAAGCAATCAGCGGAAATCCGAATAAAAGCAGGAGCATCGATACCTGTGGTACCATATACAGAGCAACATAAACTCCTGCTACTACAAGACCATCAATGATCAGCATGGAAATGGTCTGGAGCAGATGACGCACAGACATGAAAAATGCATTAAATAATGTACGTTTCACTGTGTTATAAAATCTTGCCTGTAATGGAAAAATATAAGTAGTAACAAACAGCAAGATCAATGTCATAGCACCAAATACAGCTGACATCACTGTTTTTACAACCGTTGATACAGTTACCACTCCTGACATAAGAAACCACAGATCAAATCCCAGCAATCCGCCAGCTACAAGGATCATCAGCCAGATCGCTGTTGCCTGCTTAAAGTTCTGGGTAAAGGAATGGAAAAATGACTTGATGGTAGAACCATCATCGTCACGTACCAGTTTTAAGGTAACATAATATACCGCTGTAGTAGCTGCTCCTGCTGTAAATACAGGGATGCAGCAGATCACCCACAAAAGATTTAAAAGTACCAGATCTCCCAGTTTTCCTATAAAACGCCACACCGGGTTATCATAATTAAAAAGACCCTGAAACATATTTTATCCTCTTCTTTCCTGCTTACGCAGCCGCTTATTTTCCACTGCGCTCATTTCTATATACTCAGGTCCACGCACTGACGTGCTCTACTGCCTGCTTCGCAGGCGGAACCTTCGTTAATGGCTTGTGTAAAATAAATGTCTGCTTACGCAGCCGCTTATTTTCCACTGCGCTCATTTCTATATACTCAGGTCCACGCACTGACGTGCTCTACTGCCTGCTTCGCAGGCGGAACCTTCGTTAATGGCTTGTGTAAAATAAATGTCTGCTTACGCAGCCGCTTATTTTCCACTGCGCTCATTACATTGTATCATATTAAGTGTAAAAATGGAACGAGTAGTTGCGGGTATCTGCATTTTCAGCTATACTATAGTGTAATGAGCGCAGAAAAATCCAGACGTCAACCTGAAAGGAATACATCATGGAACTGAAAAAAGACATAAAAAGTGAACTTGAGAAAATAAAACAAATGTCCGGGAAAGACCGGATCTGGTATATTTATGAATATTATAAATTTCATATTGTAGCTGTCATTCTGGCATTTACCCTTTTATGGGTAGTAGGAAGCAGCCTGTATCGCCAGACCTTTACCACACGGCTTACTTTCGCCATTGTCAATGACCGTTCCGGCGGTGAGTCATCTATGGATGAATTTGAAAACAGCTTAAAAGAAGCTCTTGGTTTTGGTAAGAAGGATCTGATCGAGATCAATTCCGGACTGTTTATCAATGCTGATGGCTCCCAGTCTTCCGAATATTCCTATGCAAGTATGGCAAAGATTGCTGCTTTAGCAGCCGGAGGAGACCTGGATATTATCATCGCTGATGCAAAGACACTGGAACATTATGAGTCCCAGGGCGCATTTTTAGATCTGAAGGAATTCCTGCCCCAGGATCTGTTAGAACGTGCCGAAAAAGAAGACCTTTTCTTCTATACAGACAATGAAAAAGGGCAGTCAACTGCTGCCGCTATTTCACTGGAACCTACTGCATTTTCCGATATGACCGGTGTCTCGATCCAGCCGCCCTATCTGGCAGTTATTGCATCTTCTCAGCATACAGAAGATACGCTCCGGGCCATCCAGTGGCTGTTTGATCAGAAATAACTTTTACTACTTCCATTCCAAGGCTTTCTGCCAGTGCGCAGGAGGCCTTGTTTTTTGCTTCAATCCAGGCGCAGAGTCTGGCAGAAAGGACTTCGTGGGAATAAGAAAGAATGGCTTTAGCTGCTTCTGTTGCATAGCCATTTTTCCTGTAAGGTTTAAAAATATGGTATCCCAGTTCCAGCCAGCAAAGGTCGTCTGGAAGAGTGGGTAGCGCCTGCAAAGCAGTTTCCGGAAGATTGGGGTTACTGACGCCGGCCATGCCGATGAGAAGCGACGGACTTTTCTTTAACACAGCCCAGGTCCCATATTCATAAAAACCATACTGGTTCTTTATATATACTTCTAATTTGTCCGGATCACGGAATATCTCTTCTTCCTTACCATATTCTTCTTCTGGTATGTTCTCTGCATCCTCTTTTACAAATTCACGGATGTACAGTCGCTCTGTCTCGTCAATAAGCCACGGAAGTCCCAGATACCGGCGCAGGATCAGTTCTAAAAGTTCTTCTGTCACATATTCCATTGAGGGAACTACATAAGGGATCCCCTGAAAATCTCTGCTCGCTCCCTCCCCATTTCCCGTATCCAGACAACCTAAAACAGCCCTTCCGGAAGCTTTTGCCTCCAAAAGGGCCTGTGGTTCGTCAGATATGAGAAGCGTATATTCTTTTCCTTCTATTGAAAGAGTCCGCTCCTGCTTCATATTGTTCTGTCTCCTGTAAGAACCGTTTTTTACTATTTACTGCTGTTTTGCCGTTATATCACCGGCAATCTATCAGTATTTTTCTGGCTCTGGGTATTCTACACCAAAAGTATCTACTGTCATAGATTTGATCTTCTGTGTCTTTAATGGACGGTCAGAATAATCGGTGCGCTCTTCTGCAATCTTATTTACAACATCCATTCCCTCTGTAACCTTGCCAAATGCTGCATAAGCGCCGTCCAGATGAGGAGCATCTTTGTGCATGATAAAGAACTGGGAGCCAGCAGAGTTAGGCATCATGGATCTTGCCATGGATAAACTCCCTCGGTGTGCTTTAAATCATTCTTAAAACCATTCTGGCTGAACTCACCCTTAATACTGTAACCTGGGCCACCCATACCAGTTCCTGAGGGCATCCGCCCTGGATCATAAATCCACGGATGACTCTGTGGAAGATCAGGCCATCATAATAACCTTTCTTTACCAGGCTGATAAAGTTATTTACTGTGTTTGGTGCTACTTCCGGATATAATTCTGCTTTCATCACATCACCATTTTCCATGATGATAGTAACAACTGGATTTGCCATTGTTTTTCTTCTCCTTTATGCTTCAGAATTGGCCTGTGGGGTGCAGGCTCTTTTGTTTAATATAGCAGATTGTAGGCGGGTTGTCCAGTGAAGTGGAAACCACTTATACGCTCTAATAATTCGTTATAATTAAATGTTCTGCCTTACGATCATTTCTATTCATAAAACTAACCATATATTTTTATCAAAACTTGTTATATTGAAATTATCTTTATATAATTCATAGATAAAATCCGTATTTTAATAATCAGTAATATTTTGGCGGGCGTCCGCTTTAAACATTCACACAGACGTTTTGCTCCTCATGTCTAAACTCATTCTGTGCATAAGTAGAAAAGTCTGTATCATAAGGCGGATCTAAGAAACAAATATTTTTAAAGCAGCTATTTTGAGTATCTTTAGTTTACACGACTTCAACATCATCGTCAATCATTTCACTTTCGTCACTTAGAATCAATTTGACTAAATTAAATTGTTATTCAAAGCCAAAAAGGATGTCACTCCTTGCGAAGCAACATCCAGTCCCATTTATTTCATCCCTATTTACTTAAATAATCTCTCGAACCTGACCTACAATGTACGCCCAACTTTATGAGGCTTACCATTTTCATCTACAGCTACAAAGGTAAAGAATGCTTCTGCTGTCTGGACCTGTTCTTCTTCCGGGTCCTGATCCATCATAACTATGATCTTGATCTTCATGGAAGTGTTTCCTACATGGACAACTTCTGCATTGATATCAATAAAGCTTCCCTGAGGCATAGGGCGCATAAAACGAATGCTTTCAATCCCTACTGTCATAACTTCCGAATGTGCAAAGCGCTTTGCTGCAATTCCGGATACTTCGTCCATCCAGTCAAGCAGTCTTCCTCCATAAAGATTTCCTGCATCATTGGTTGAAGCCGGCATTACGATCCGTGACATTCTTGTAACTGGTAATTCCATCATATTTTCTCCTTTATTATGAAATATACTTCTTTAGGAAACTGCCTCGATCTCATCTGCGATCCGTTTTCCCATCTCTTTTGTTCCTACCAGGATCTTTCCTTTATGCCAGATATCTGCAGTTGCAATATTGGCCGCTAAAACCTGGCGGATGGCTTCTTCTATGGCTCCGGCCTCTGCCTCTAAGCCAAAGGAAAGGCGCAGCATCTGGGCTGCAGCCGCAATCATGCCAATGGGATTGACCATATCTTTTCCGATCACAGACTCATCTGGATAATGAAGCTGGTTCGGTGTGTAAATCCCCTGCTCTGTATTACTTAATTCCGCAGAGGGATAAAGATAGGGCGTTCCGGTCAGTTCTGTTCCTTCATCAGATATTATATCACCAAACAGATTGGAGGTAACAAAAACGTCAAACCGACCTGGATTTCGGATCAGTTCCATGGCTGCATTATCAATATATAAATGTTCCAGTTCCACATCTGGAAAATCCTCGGAAACCTGCTGTACAGTCTGACGCCAGAGACGGGAACTGCCAAGAACATTTGACTTGTCCAGATTGGTAACTTTGTTCTTTCGGCTTTTTGCCAGTTTAAAGGCAGTATAGGCAGTCTTCCTTACAATTGTTTCATTATAATACTCATATTCATAAGCTTCCCGACCGCCGTCCCCATTTCCCTGGACTTTGGCAGAGCAGAAAACTCCCCCTGCAATATCACGGACAAAAGCAACATCCATTCCCTGCTCCAGACGTTCTGCTTTTAAGGGAGAAAAACATTTTAAAGAAGGATACATACGCACAGGACGGATATTGGTACTTACCTGCAGTACCTTTCTCAGTATCATAAGAGCGCCTTCCGGACGCTTATCCAACGGCCAGTCCTGGTATTTTTTCAGACCTGAATTTCCAAATAAGACAGCCGGAACCTGGGTACAGATTTTTAAACTTTCCTGTGGAAGAGGTTCTTTTCCTGCTTCAATGGCCTGAGAGCAGGCTAAAACAGGATACAGCTTTAAATGATGGCCGAACCGGCGGCAGACTGCCTGAAGCACCCGTACTGCCTCTTCCATCATCTCCGGTCCTACACCATCTCCCTGTATTACTGCTGCTTCCAGTTTCATATTGCATCACACCTTCTCTCTTCATTCTTTTCCATATCAACGACTTCCTTTTATCCCACAGATCTTCTCTACTGCCGGTTTTAACACCTTCTGCATCGGCTTCATCAGCTTTCCTACCAGCAATGCGCATATCACGGTTCCTTCCCGGATGCCATCCAGTTTTCCAAGAAATACAAAAGAAAGGACAATACCGATCACAACGGTCAGACAATCCATGATGACCTTAATATCATGAAAAGGCTTGTCCGGGAAGAATACACGGTTTACTGCATGGGTCATTCCTTCCATAGGCATATTTACCAGCTGCACATCCATATACAGGCATACGCCTATTGCTACAAAAACGATACTGATCGCCAGCATAACCAGCTGCCCCGGATAGGTGGGAATGGCAAAATCTCCCACCACTTTCTTTGCAACATCTACAAAACGGCCAAAAATCGTGGAAAATATCAGCTGCGTCAAATCTATGGGACGGAATTTTTTTCTTAACAATAATATCTGCACCAGAATATAAAAAGCAAAAATGCCGATCACGCAGTTTCCAAGATCCAGTCCTGTAATGCGGCTGATCACATAGGGAAGGGAGTTTACCGGTGAAACTCCCAGAGAAGAATTAACAGAAAATGCCACTCCAAAGGCCATGAATAAAAGTCCGGTCACATAGATCAGGGCCTTTTTTACCATCAGCATGTAAATCCACTCCATACTGGAATACCTGTATAAGTCTTCGCCTCTTCTTCCCCGCTTAATACACGGATCGCACCTGCTGCCAGTGCTTCCATTTCAAACTCGCCTGCCATAACAGTGATCGGCGCAATAAAGGAAAGCATTTCTGTCAGTTTTTCTACTACATACTTGTCATGGGAGATGCCGCCTGTTAATACGATCCCGTCCACCTTTCCATGAAGGACTGCTGCCATAGAACCTGCTGTCTTTCCGATCTCATAGATCATGGAATCGTAAATTAATTTCGCATACTTATTCCCATTTTCGATCATGGCAGTTACTTCTCTTGCATCAGAAGTTCCCAGATGATCTACCAGGCCACCGGTCTTTGTGATCTTCTCACGCATCTCTTTTTCTGTATATTTGCCGGAATAGCACATGGTCACAACATCCTTTACAGGAAGCTGGCCGCAGCGGGTGGGGGCCATTGGGCCGTCACCATTTGCAATATCATTGGAATCAACCATTTTTCCCATTCTGTGGGCAGTTACAGAAATACCGCCGCCAATATGACAGATGATCAGGTTCATATCTTCATATTTCTTTCCCTGCTTTGCTGCAAAACGGATACCGATCTCCTTCTGGTTTAATGCATGGATACGGCTCTCTCTGTATACACCCTTTAAGCCGGTTACACGGGCTACATCCTGGAACTCATCTACATCTGGTGGATTTACTACAAAAGCAGCTCCCCCGAATTCTTTAGAAAATGCATCTGCCAGCTGTGCGCCTAAGGTTGCCGGATGCTTTACGGTATAGCAGGTTCTTGCATGCTCAAGAAGTTTGTCACCAATAGTGAAAACGCCGCCTTCCACATTTACCAGGCCGCCGCCTCTTGCGGAAAATGCATCTACGCCTTCTAAGGTTTGTCCTTCTTCTTTCAGGACATTTAAGATCATTTCCTTTCTGTATGGAAGCTGGTCGCTGATCTCCTTGAACTCTTTTAATTTTTCTGCATCATGGCTGATATTTCTGGAAAAAATTTCCTTTTCTCCTTCAAACATGGCGATCTTTGTGGAAGTAGAACCGGGGTTGATAGCAAATACTTTATAGTTTTTCATAATGATTTTCTCCTATTTTCTAAAAGAGGCACGCTGACATAGCGCCAACGTGCCTGATTTTGTGTTGTAATGTGCCTGCCTTAATGGAACAATGGATATAACAGTCCGATCCAGATAACCATCAGGGCACCACCGATACGGGTAGAGATAGAAGCGAATGCCAGCAGGTTCATACGGTTTGCTGCAGATAAAACTGCCAGGTCACCGGAACCACCGATGTTGCAGCAGCAAAGACCTGCTGTAACACCTGCTTCATATGCCCACAGACCAGAGAGCTTTCCGAAAATCATTGCACCTAACATTGCGCCGAATACTGCTAAGAAGATAACAACAAATGCGCCTGGGCTGAAGTATTCTGCCAGAGTGGAGAACTTCAGGGAGTTGATACCGATACCAGCGATCAGCATTGGAAGCAGTGCTCTTAATGCAAAGTTCATGGAGTATACACAGTTGTCAGCAAACTGGTCTGGAAGAAGACCGGTAAATTTAATGATGATTCCAAGGATAATGGTCCATGCAAGTCCCGGATCACACCGAAACCTGGAAGGCTTCCAAGGATATTACCCAGTAAGTACAAATACCAGAACCTAATGCATAATCAAGTTCCAGGTCTCTTCTGTTCCTTCTCCTCTGTTTTGCTCTCCTGTGCTTTCTTGGAGCAGAGGATCTCGCCGTTACCATTTAAGCCTTTCATTTTAGCAGTTACAGAACCTGCAATAGCAGCTAATACAACAGCCAGTACGTTTGCGATAGATGCGTAGCACAGGAATTTTCCTGCCATTGAGTCATATCTGTACCGGAAAGGCTGGAATACAGAGCTGGCAGAGTGGTCATAGCACCGCCGGAACCACCGGACATACAAGGTGCGCCGATATCAAACAGTGCCTCTGGAATACCATATCCGGTAACCAGACCTGCTAACATACAGAAGCCTAATGCAAATACCTGGCTTCCCAGGATGGTAGGCATGTATCTTGCAGTTGCACCAAGTAAAACCTTACGGTCCATAACAAGGATGGAGCCAACTAACAGCATGGCAATATATGCATCCTGGAAACCGCCGCCCATAAGGACCTTAACTCCGTTTACCAGTTCCTGAGGAACCAGACCAACGTAATTTAAGAAAGAAGCACCGATCAGAGGCAGAAGACATGCACCGCCTAAGTAGTTATTTACGATCGGGATGGTATTTCCAAGCCAGAAGAACAGACCGCCAACTGCCATCAGATAAGCGATGGTCATGATAAAGCTGGTTGCCATGTACTTGCCTGCATCATTGGAATAGATCTTAACAACCGAAGCATAAAGCCAAGGTAAACAGTTGCCATTACAATGATAAAGAATGGAATGAAATACTTTGCAGGAAGCCCACACACCTTAAAATTTAATTTTTCTCCATTGTTTTTCCCCTATTATCTGCTGCCCACTAACGCCGCAATGACGATGGACATATATTTATCATCTGCATTTGCTGCACGGGATACCAACAGGACCGGAACCTTTGCTCCCAGTACCACGCCGCCTGGTTCTTCCGCCACCAATTACAGTGATGGTCTTTGCTGCAATATTTCCGCTTACAATATCCGGAACAACTAAAAGATCTGCATCTCCTGCAACAGGACTTACATAGCCTTTAATTGGTACGGAAGCAGGATCCATAGCCAGGTCATAGCTGATCGGGCCTTCGATGATGCAGCCTTCTACGCCTTCTTCCTTGATCTCAGCAGCTTCTACGGTTTCCTTCATCTTAGGATTTACTTTTTCTACTGCTGCAAGGATAGCTACCTTTGGCTGTTCTACGCCTAATGCATGGAATGCTTCTACTGCATTCTGATAGCTGCTTTCTTCTGATCTTTGGAAGGATAAGTAAGAAGGCCTACATCAGTAATAGCGAATACCTTGTGGTAATTCGGGCTTTCCATGAAAGCAAGTAAACTCATGGTATCGTTCTTCTGATCCCTCTTTCACGGTTTACCAGTACCTTCATCAGGGCTCCTGTCTCTGTTTTCCTTTCATAATGCAGTCTACTTCACCGTCTCTTGCCATATCAGCAGCCTTCTGGATGGCTTCCGTAGGATCTTCCACATGGATAATGGTCATCTTATCTGCATCTGTGCCGATCTGAGCCAGGATCTCACGGATCTTTGGCTCATCACCGATCAGAACCGGCTCAACCATGCCGTCCCTATAAGCATGACTGATTGCTTCCAGTGTATGTTCATCCTGAGCTACTACTGCTACTTTGCGCTTTACCGGATAGCTTTTAACATTTCTTTCAGCTGTTCAAAATTCTTTATCATTGATTTTCCTCCTGTTTACAGATGTCCTCCCGGAGTCCGGGAGAACATCGAACCGCCTGTCTTTAAGCCAGTGCTGGCAGATCAGCCGGGTCTGTTACAACACCCATAACTGCGGTTGCTGCTGCTACCGTAGGACTTGACAGATAACCTAAGGTTTTCTTGGTTCCCTGACGTCCGATGAAGTTACGGTTTGCAGTCAGCAGGATCCTTTCATCATCTGTCATCAGACCATATGGCATACCACAGCAAAGTCCGCAGCATGGATGACAGATCACTGCACCTGCCTCAATAAAAGTCTTAATATATCCTCTTTCAATGGCCTGTTTGAAATGGTATTAGTTGCAGGAACAACGATAAAACGCAGTCCTTTTGCCACTTTACGGCCTTTTAAGATCTTTGCAGCTGCTTCCATATCTTCAATACTTCCGTTGGTGCAGCTTCCCAGATATACCTCATCCATTTTGGTGCCTTTTACTTCACTGATGGGGTGAACATTGTCAACGCCCTGTGGACAGGAAAGCTGAGGTTCCAGTTCGCTTACATCATAGGTAAGTACCTTTTCATACTTTGCTTCGTCATCTACGCATACCCAGTCGATATCTTCTAATGGCATTCCGTAGTACTCTGCTGTCTTTTCGTCAGCCTCAAACAGACCGCACTTTGCGCCTGCTTCCAGAGCCATGTTTGCAACTGTAAAACGCTGTTCCATGCTCATTTCATGGGCTGCAGGACCGGTAAATTCCAGAGATTTGTACTGTCCGCCGTCGGCCTTGATATCACCTAAGATACGAAGGATAACGTCCTTACTCATAACACCGTCTCTTAAATGGCCGTTTAATACGATCTTGATAGCCTCTGGAACCTTGAACCAAAGTTCTCCGGTAATAAGAGCTGCTGCCATTTCTGCTGTGCCAATACCAGAGCAGAAGTTTCCGGCACCGCCATAAGTAGTTGTATGGCTGTCGGTTGCAGTTGCGATCTCGCCTGGCTTTGCATACTTTGCTTCATGCATAATGGTGTGGCAGATGCCTTCTCCAATGTGAAGCTTCTTAATTCCATAGGTTTTTGCCAGTTCCAGACCAGCTTCATAATGGTCATAGTCATTTTAGCAACGGCAGTTGGCATACAGTGATCCCAGACGATGGTTACCTTATCTGGATCGTCGATCTTGTCTGCACCAATGTCTTTCATGGTTTCTAACAGATAAGTAGTATAAATATCATGGATCATGAACATATCTGGCTTTGTGATCACGATATCTCCAGGAGCCACATGTTCTTTTCCTGCATTTTTCTTTAATATCTTTTCTACCATGGTGTAGCCTTTTTTACGGCACTGTTCCATGGAAAGAGGCTTGATATCCATTTTCACATTTCCAGCTGCAAGACGCTTCTTTGTATCTTCGATCAGTCCGCCGTTTGCTACAATGTTATACAGATTTTCAGGAACTGCACCAACCTTGAAGGTCTTTCCATTTACACTGACCGTCTGTGCGTCTACATCTACCGTAACAATATCTCCGCCTTCACACACGTCCTGGATCTGATCACAGGTAAGAAGAAGGATGCCGCTGTTAAATGCATTTCTGAAGAAGATTCTTGCAAAACTCTTTGCGATGATGCAACGGACACCATTGTAAGAAAGAACGGTAGCTGCCTGCTCACGGCTGGAACCACAGCCAAAGTTGGTTCCTGCTACCAGGATGTCTCCTGGCTGAACGGTTGAACCAAATTCCGGCTTTAACAACTCAAATGCATATTTTTTCATCTCGTTACGATCCGATAGTACCTCTTTTCCAGGGATAATGGTATCTGTATCAATATCATTTCCGAATTTCCAGATTTTTCCACTGAACTTTTTTCCATAGCTGTCTCCTTACATCTGCTTCGCAAAGGAAGCGTTCATTACTGTTTCAACAGAGCCTGTATAAACTTCTGCGTCATCGCAGCCCATAGAACCTGTAAAGGTGTACAGTCCGGTGGTTACCAGACGTTCCTTATGTCCCATAGCTCCAGGTCCCTGGATCACAACGCTGTGGTCCCCTGCTGCGTTGATCTGTGCTCCGAAATCAATGAACTTTGTAAGAATGCCTTCCTCTGCAGCCTGAAGATAATCACGGCTGGTTGCCGGGCAGATGCTTAAACGGAAGCCTAATGCCAGCTTGTGTCCATCTAACATAGAAGCAGCTTTTCGTAACTCCTCAATAGTTCCGCCTGTATAGCCGCCGATCTGGCCTGCATTTAATTCCATGCCAGCTTTAGAAGCTCTAGAAGCAATTCCAGCCTTCTTCTGGTCATTTCTATCACCACATGGAAGCATGACCATTGGCTCTACAGAACCTAAATCCAACGTTAAACCAGCAGACTGTTTTTCTTCTGTAATGGAAGCAGTAAATGCCCCTGTAATGCATGCCATGCTGCAGAATACTGCTTTCTCATGTGCATCAAAGGATGGTGCATAAACTTCCACTGCCTTGCGGTTTAACTCATGATCTTCTGCCAGGAATGCAAGTGCTGCGTCCATAACAGTTACGCCTTCTTTTAAGCTGCCTTCCAGGTTTACATAAACTGTTTCCGGAACAATGATGCTGTAACGGTCTGTTTCAGCTGCTCTTGCCAGCTCAGGAATGCTTACGTTGATGCCCAGAGCACCGATGCTTCCGAAAATACTTCCGTGGGAACCGCCGCCTACAATGATCTGGCCCGGTTTTACCACTTCATTTAACATATACTGATATCCAACACCTTCTGCCTGGATATAAGGACATCCGTACTTTTCAGCAAATGCCAGGTTCTTTCTTAAAATAGCTGCTGCTTCCGGGCGTCCGGTTGGTACATCATGGTCATAGATGACCATTACCTTTTCAGGTTTTGCTACGGCAGAGATTTCCTCTACCGCAGCATGAGATACACCATCATTGATAACGATCCAGTCAGGTTCTACTGTTACAACTGTACCGGCTTTTCCCCCAAGTAACCGTTCTACAAATGTACTCATAATCTTCTTCTCCTGTTTTAGTTCTTTTCAGCAAGTTCTTTGTATCTTGCGTAACGTGCCTTTGCTTCGCTTTCTGTACGCTCAAACAGTGCATCGGCTGCCTCTGGGAAGGTACGCTCCAGAGATGAGAAACGAACCTCGCCTCTTAAGAACTCTCTAAAATCGCCCTGAGGTTCCTTGGAATCCAGGATAAATGGATTCTTGCCTTCCTTGATCAGTTCTGGGTTGTTTCTGTATAACTGCCAGTAACCAACTTCAACTGCACGCTTGATCTCGCCCTGAACATCACTCATTCCGCAGCGCAGTCCGTGGCTGATACATGGAGCATAAGCAATGATCAGAGATGGTCCCTTGTGAGCTTCTGCTTCTGTTACTGCCTTTAAGAACTGTGCAGGATTTGCACCCATAGCTACCTGTGCTACATATACATCGCCGTAGCTCATTGCCATCATGCCTAAGTCTTTCTTCTTTCTGCGCTTACCAGCTGCCGCAAACTGCGCAACTGCACCGGTAGGAGTTGCCTTAGATGCCTGACCGCCTGTATTGGAGTAGATCTCGGTATCGAATACCATTACATTTACGTCTGCGCCGGAAGCTAATACATGGTCTAAGCCGCCGTAACCGATATCGTATGCCCAGCCGTCACCGCCGAAGAACCATACGGATTTCTTGGTCAGATGGTCAAAGTTTTCACGAACTGCCTCAGCCAGTGCCTTTACATTATCTCCAGGAACATTTGCTGCAACCAGATCTGCATTTTCACTTAATAAACCGCTTTCCAGGATGGCATTCTTTAATGCTTCGCCTGTTTCACGGGAGCTCTTGTCATTGTAAGATGCCAGCCAAGCTGCTGCTGTCTCTTTGATCTTGGCATCATCTGTCTTTTCAGCAAGTTCCTCTACATGCTTAGCCAGCTTTTCTCTCTGCTGTTCAACAGAAAGCCAGATACCCATACCATACTCAGCGTTGTTCTCAAATAAGGAGCCGCCTACTGCAGGTCCCTGTCCCTTGTGGTTGGTGGTATATGGGAAGGAAGGGAAGCTGGTGGACCATACCTGGGAGCAGCCTGTTGCAGTTGCTACATACATACGGTCACCAAACAGCTGTGTGATCAGCTTTGCATAAGGAGTTTCGCCGCATCCTGGGCAGGAGCCTGGGAACTCTAACAGTGGCTGCTCAAACTGGCTGCCCTTAACAGTTGTTGTTCCAAACGGATTTGCCTTTGGAGCTAACTTCATTGCATATTCCCAGTTATCTGCTTCATTTAAGTTGTTGTCTAATGGCTTCATGGTAATAGCCTTTTCCTTAGACGGGCATACATTTGCACAGCTTCCGCAGCCTGTACAGTCAAGAGCGGATACCTGTAAACGGAAACGTAAGCCTTCTGCGCCTTTGCCCTTAACAGCAGTTGTTGTAAAGGTTTCAGGAGCCTTTGCTGCCTCATCCTCATTTACAAGGAATGGACGGATACAGGAATGAGGGCAGACGTAGGAACACATATTACACTGGATACATTTCTCGCTGTCCCAAACAGGAATATTAACTGCAATACCTCTCTTTTCGTACTTGGAAGTACCCTGAGGCATGGTTCCGTCTGGCAGATCGGTGAAATCGCTGACAGGAATATTATCGCCCTTCATAGCATTTACAGGCATCTGGATCTTGCGGATCCACTTTGGCAGGTTCTCATCGATCTTCTCTTCTGGAATTTCGATATCAGCCCATCTTGCAGGTACTTCTGCCTCTTCTACCATTTCTACGCCCTTATCAACAGCTGCGTAGTTCATGTTGACGATCTTTTCGCCCTTTCTTCCGTAGGACTTTAAGATAGCTTTCTTCATATATCCAACTGCTTCTTCGATCGGGATAATACCTGTGATCTTGAAGAATGCAGCCTGTAAAATGGTATTGGTCCTGCTTCCCAGTCCCAGTTCTGCAGCAATTGCAGTGGAATCAATGGTATACAGATGGATCTTCTTTAATGCTGCTGCTTTCTTAAATGCAGGAGTTAAATGCTTTTCTAACTCTTCGCCCTTCCAGTCGCAGGTGATCAGCACATTTGCGCCTTCCTTTGCATCTGCCAGGATATCATAGCGGTCCAGATAGGACTTATTGTGGCAGGCAATGAAATCTGCGTGGTTTACAAGGTAGGTAGAGTTAATCGGCTTCTTGCCAAAACGTAAGTGGGAACGGGTAACACCACCGGACTTCTTGCCGTCATACTCAAAGTAAGCCTGAACATTTAAGTCTGTGTGGTCACCGATGATCTTAATGGTGTTCTTATTTGCACCAACGGTACCGTCAGAACCAAGGCCCCAGAACTTGCAGCTGATGGTTCCTTCCGGAACAGTATTTACTTCTGGTCCTACAGGCAGTGACAGATGGGTCACATCGTCATTAATACCTACGGTATAATGGTTCTTTGGCTCTGCTGCCTTCATATTGTCAAACTGTGCGATAACCTGGTCTGGAGTATAATCCTTGCTTGCCAGACCATAACGACATGCTAAAACCTTGATATTTCTGCCTGACTCCAGGATCACAGAACATACATCCTCGTACAGCGGCTCGCCTGCTGCACCCGGCTCCTTGGTACGGTCGCCAACAGTGATCATCTTTACAGTCTCAGGAAGCTGGCTTAAGAAATACTTTGCTGAGAATGGGCGGTACAGATGAGCATCAATGAAACCAACCTTTTCGCCCTTTGCATTTAAGTAATCTACAGTCTCGCGGAGAACGCCGCTTGCAGATCCCATTACTACGATCACACGCTCTGCATCCGGAGCACCATAGTAGTTAAATGGCTTATAATCTCTTCCTGTGATCTTGCTGATCTCGTTCATGTAATCTGCAACGATATCCGGCAGTGCATCATAATAGGTATTGCATGCTTCACGGCTCTGGAAATATGTATCAGAATACTGACCTGTGGTTCTTAAAACAGGATGCTCTGGATTTAATGCATTCTCACGGAATTTTTCCAGTTCCTTCCAGTCAACCAGTTTCTTTAAATCTTCGTAATCCAGACATTCTACTTTCTGGATCTCATGGGAAGTACGGAAACCATCAAAGAAATGAAGGAAAGGTACGTGGCCTTTAATAGCTGCCAGATGAGCAACTGCACCTAAATCCATTGCTTCCTGTGGTGAAGAGGATGCTAACATTGCATATCCGGTCTGACGACAGGCCATAACATCGGAATGCTCTGCGTTAATAGAAATCGCATGGGTTGCCACGTTTCTGGATGCTACATGGATAACACCTGGCTTTAACTGACCTGCAATACGGTACATGGTCGGGATCATTAACATAAGTCCCTGGGATGCTGTATAGGAAGTTGCCAGTACACCGCCGTCTAATGCACCGTGTACTGCGGAAACAGCTCCGCATTCAGACTGCATCTCAACCAGCTTTACCTGCTGGCCGAACATGTTCTTCATTCCATTTGCTGACCACTTGTCAACCAGTTCAGCCATTGGAGAAGATGGTGTGATCGGATAAATCGCTGCTACTTCGGTAAAAGCATAAGAAGCGTAAGCTGCTGCTTCGTTTCCGTCCATTGCTCTGCTTACTTTACTCATAATCTGTACTTTCCTTTCTTTGTGGGGTTGATCGTTTTTAATTAGTTATCATTTTTCATCTCTGTCAGATCTCTCTTCCCCAGAAATCGGACAGCCGGCGAAATGCCTTGCTTTTGCGGATATGTACTTGTGCATCTTTGTATCTCTTGTATTGCATTTATTTAGTAGTAACATGTACATATCTCATTTAGTTTAACGTGTTAGTAAAACGTTCATCCTTGTCACAAATAATAGTTTATCGTTTGACGTTTGTCAAGTGTTTTGATAAAATACAATATTCTTTGTCAGTTTTATATAGTTTAACGTATTACTTATTGTGCATTTTCATACATGATCCACGATACTCTTCTTTCCTGCTTGACATAATGTGGAACTCTGGCTTAAGATTGGTTTTAGTAAACATAAAACGTATTACGAACATGTTTTGATATACATAACAGACCTGCCACCTGACGGTGACAACAGATAATATATGGAACAATAAAATAAGACCGCTGCATTTCATTCATTTTCGCGGTCTTAGAGAACTTAGAGAATAAGATATAAGATATTAAGATAAGGGTGAACATATGGCAACTATAAAGGACGTAGCAAAACAGGCCGGTGTATCCGTTACAACCGTGTCCATTATCATAAACGGAAAAGCAGAAGAAAGAAAGATCTCTGCCGCAACCCAGCAACGGGTGGCAGAAGCAATGCGTGACTTAGGCTATCAGCCAAACTTAAGCGCAAGACGCCTGCGCTCCCAGGAAAATGAGCGCCCTGTGATCGCATTTTTCTGGCATTGGACTATCGTGTTTCCATTCTGGCTTCTTTCTTAAATTTCATTCAGATAGAAATTGCCGAATCTGGCTTTGACTGTGAAATGATGATACAGACTTATGAAAATGATAAACTGGAACAATATGGTACCACTTTCTTAAAAATGGCTACAGCGGCGCTATTATCGGTGCATGCTCTGCCAAAGACCAGCAGTGGCTTGAGGGCATCTGCCCCCGTATGCCAGTGATACTGATCAACCGTGAGTCCGAACATTTTTCCACTGTATGCACCGATAATGACGAAGTCGGCCTGATGGCAGCCACAAAGATCCGCCAGAAAGGTTATACAGAAGCAGCTATCTTTGCATCCAGACACTCCTACTTTGCTACCAGTCAGCGTGTCCAGGCATTTATAAGTTCCTGCGAACGTCTGGGAATTGAAACAGACGAAAAATACATTCTGAAGGGATCCAGTACACGAAACGGCGGTTATGAGATCGGCAAACAATACGCTGCCCTTAAGGAACCACCAAAAATGATCTTCTGTGACTCCGATGCCATTGCCCTGGGTGCCTTAAGAGCTTTCCATGAAGAAGGGATCTCTGTTCCGGGAGATGCAGAACTTCTCTCCATTGGTATGTTGGATCCGGAAGCTGCTTCCTACTATGTTCCATCCCTTAGTGTAGTAGAAATGCCAAACAAAGAGATCGGTCAGCAGGTTCTGCGCCTGATGAGAAAAAAAGTTTTAAACAATGATATGTCATCAGAGCATGTGAAAGTACATGCGAAACTGATGCTGAGAGAGAGTTTTTCATAATCCATTTGTCATCTATTATTTTTTGCAGGAGCTGTAAATATCAGCTCCTGTCTTTTTATCTCATTACTATGTTATAGTTTCCACAACACGTAATCTTCTTTTTCACGTTTTTTCATTTTCCCTCTTGACAACCTCATTCTTTTTTAGTATTCTTGTTTTAACGATTTAGTTTAACGTTTGACTTAAGTATTACATATCCTACATGATTCAACCTTTGCAGGTTTCTGACATGCATACTTCCCCTTTTGCATCTGCCAGTACCTGCCGTTCTCTGGCCAGCTTTCAGTACCTGGCCCCTCCGGATTCTTTTTTTGATTTCCTGCCGGAACCTGCCATTTTCCAGGTACTGTAAACTGACCAGAGAACGATTCTCCAAAAAATCAAGAAAATCCAACATTCCCCGACAGGTTTTCTCTTTGATCCACCTGTCAACAGCAAACAACTATAATAAATAATCAAAGGAGCATGTCACCTTGCGGTGACATCCTTATTACGAAATGAAAGGTGTGGTATTTTGTTCTGGAACAAAAAAAAGGCTCCTGAACTTTCTGCTCCTTCCGGAATCGGAGCAGCAGACTTTGCAGGCGCAGGAACTCCTCTTAAATTCAACAGTGTAGATTTCCGCGACGGACAGCAGTCTCTTTTTGCAACCCGTCTTACCACTGCAGATATGATCCCGCTCTTAGAGCAGATGGACGCAGTTGGATATGACTCCATGGAAATGTGGGGCGGCGCTACCTTCGATGTAGCAGTCCGTTTCCTGAAAGACGATCCGTGGGAGCGCGTAAGAACCTTTAAAAAATACGTAAAGAAAACCCCATTAAAAATGGTACTCCGCGGCCAGAACCTGGTTGGCTACAAAGCATATCCAGATGACGTAGTAGAAGCCTTCATCGCACAGGCAGCAGAAGCCGGAATCGATGTATTCCTTACCTTCGATGCCCTTCAGGACCTGAGAAACTGCGAAACCGCATTCAAAGCCATCAAAAAAGCAGGCAAAAAGATCGAAGGTTCCGTTCAGTATAATGTAAGCCCATTCCATACAACAGAAGTATTCGTCCAGAATGCCTTAGAACAGGAACAGATGGGTGCATCCCTGATGCACGTAGAAGATATGGCCGGACTTATGACACCGGAAGCTGCCTACGAACTGATCACCGCTTTGAAAAAAGCCCTTAAGATCCCGGTACATCTTCACTGCCACTGCACAGGCGGTATGGCAGAAATGGCTTACTGGGAAGCCATCCGCGCCGGTGTAGACGGACTGGATGTATGTGTTTCCTCTATGTCCATGGGACCATCCCTTCCGCCAATCGAAAGCTACCTGGCAGCTTTAAAGGGAACCAGCAGAGATCCGAAGATCGATCTTGGACAGTTCGCTGACATCAACAAAAAATTTGCTGAACTTCGCCGCAAATACGCAGACTTCGGCACCAAACTGGTAGGTGTAGACGTTGGCTGTCTCCAGCATCAGATCCCAGGCGGTATGCTCTCCAACCTGGAAAGCCAGCTTACAGCCATGAAACTGTATGACCGTCTCCCAGAAGTATTAGAAGAAGCAACCCGTGTCCGTGCTGATATGGGATATCCGCCTCTTGCCACCCCATCCAGCCAGATGTGCGGTGCCCAGGCAACCACAAACGTATTAACCGGCAACCGCTACGCAATGGTCAGCCGTGAATTAAAAGACTACTGCCGCGGTCTCTACGGACGCCCACCGGGCCCTATTGATCCAACCCTTCTTGAAAAGGCCCTTGGAGATGAAAAACCGGCATTCATCCGTCCTGGTGACCAGTTAGCTCCAGGAATGGACACAGCAAGAGCCGAAGTCGGCTCACTTGCCCGCACAGAAGAAGACATAGTCACCTATGCCCTCTTCCCAGGCTATGCCCCAGATTTTCTGAAAGCTAAATACAGCTTGCAGTAAATCCCATTTTATTTTATCCACTCACGAACACGCACTAACGCGCTCCACTGCCTGCTGACGCAGGCGGTATGTTTATCAATAATAAGTGAAAGAAGGTATTACGTTGAAACAGACAGACGAAGCTAAACTTGAGCGTTCCAGAGAGATCCTGGAAGCTTTAAAAGAAGCCCGCGGAGGAAAACTTTTAGACTCCCACCGTGTTATGGGAAATGACCCGAACCTGATCAATATGTTCTATCAGCAATATGTAAACTGCAACAAAAAAGACATCTCTATTCCTAAAAGTACAGAGAACTGATCGTCATGGCAGTCGGAATTGCAACCTCCACAGAGACCACTATGAAAGTCCATGGAAAACTGGCTCTGGAAAACGGCGCTACCATTGATGAGATCTTTGAAGTTATCCGCATCCTGTTCTTCACCTGCGGCGTAACAAAACTGCTTCCAGCACTGGAAACCCTCGGAGATCTTTTCGAAGCAATCGACCTGGAAGAAAAATAAATATAAACACCGCTATGTAAAACAAAGTAAACTTTTTTAACTGAACAGTATAAAACGCTTTTCAAAAGGCCTTTCTATGATAAAATAAATCACAGGAGGGCCTTTTATTCTATTTCCACACTTATATATAAAGGTATACATATTATGAAAACAGATAGTGCGCAGATACAATATGATAAAATGACAAAACCCCGTCAACAAACTGGTACTGCAGCTTGGACTGCCAACCACAGTGAGTATGCTTGTGACCAGTGTATACAATATGGCAGATACCTTCTTTGTAAGCCAGCTCGGAACCAGTGTCAGCGGTGCTACAGGAGTCGTGTTCGCCCTGATGGCTATTATCAATGCCTTCGGCTTCATGTTCGGACATGGCGCAGGCAGCAATATCAGCCGTAAACTGGGAGCGCATGACGTAGAAAGCGCCCGCAAATTCGCATCCACCAGCTTCTTCTTATCATTATTATGTGGCGCCCTCATTTGCATCCTTGGCTTTCTCTTCCACACTCCCTTCATGCGTCTCCTTGGAAGCACTGACTCCATCCTTCCTCACGCGATCGAATATAGCACCTGGATCCTTATTGCAGCACCAGCCATGGCATCCAGCTGCGTTATGAATAACATTCTCCGCTACGAAGGAAAAGCCTTCTTTGCCATGTTAGGTCTTGCCTCCGGCGGTATTTTAAACATCTTCGGAGACATGTTCCTGATCTTCGTCCTAAAACTGGGAGTCCGTGGCGCTGGTATCTCCACCGCTATTTCCCAGTACATCAGCATGGCCATCCTCATCAGCCCATTCCTTCGCGGAAAAGTCCAAAGCCGCCTAAACATCCGCTACGTCACCCGACAGTTCAGCGATGTGTCCAACATCCTGGCAACGGCTTTCCAAGCCTGATGCGCCAGGGACTTAACAGCGTTTCCGTTATGGTTTTAAACCGCTTTGCAGGCCCTTACGGCGATGCCGCTATCGCAGCCATGAGCATTGTCACCAGGATCATAAACTTCCTCTTCTGTGTAGCACTGGGCATAGGACAAGGCTTCCAACCCGTCAGCGCCTTCAACTACGGCGCAGGAAAATACAAACGTGTCCGTAATGCTTTCTGGTTCAGCGTAAAAGCAGCTTCGTAGTAATGAGCATTTCCGCCTTTATCGGAATAACCTGCTCTGCCCCATCGTGCGCATGTTCCGTGATGACCCGGCAGTCCTTGCCATCGGTATTCCCGCCCTGCGTATCCAGTGCATTGCCCTCTTCTTCATGCCACTTTCCCTCTATGGAAACATGCTCTTCCAGAGCATTGGAAAGAATGGCCGTGCTACCTTCCTGTCCATGATCAGAAGCGGACTCATTTTCATTCCCGTCCTCTGTATCATGAACACTATCCTTGGACTCACCGGAATTCAGATATCCCAGACCATCTCTGATATCATATCAGCTTCTATCACACTTCCGATGGTCGTAAAATTCTTTAAAACCATGCCTAAAGACAAATAAAATTTCCATCAAAACCTCCCGGACTGCGTCCGAGAGGTTGGCAACACCTAGCTGAAAAGAGGATGAGGTACATGAGAAGCAGCCATTTCAGAAAAAAGACCTGTTTTGTGAGTATAGCGTCAGGTCTGTGATACACTGTCTGAACATGCGCAGCATGTGAGTTTGTATCACAGACCTGACAAAAAGCGACGGAGCAAAACAGGTCTTTTCGCCGGAATGCGCTTATGTACCTCATCCTCTTTTCTTTCGAATATGTGCCCTATTTCCTACGAAACACCCCTCTAACCTTCTCCACATAAGGCTTCGTCCAAGGAATATTTCCCAAAAGCACCCAGGCAATACAAAGCAGCAGCAACACCGTCTGCCAATGCCCAAACGTAAACAAAATCGGATGATCTGCAGAAGAAGCCAATGATACCGCCTGTCTAAAGTTAGAATCCATCATCTGTCCCAAAACCATAGCCAGGATCAGCGGTGCAACCGGATAATCAAACCTTCTCATCAAAAATCCGATCACTCCAAACAAGAACATCAAAGCCACATCAAACAACCGGTTATTACATGCAAAAGATCCGATCACACAAAGACTGGTCACAACCGGGATCATCACATTCTTCGGTATCGTGATCACCTTACTGATCCTCGGCGCTACCAACAATCCAAGTACCAACAGCGCGAAGCAGGCAATAATCCCCGCGATCAAAATAGCCTGAAACGCCTCCGGATTTTTCCTGATAAACATAGGTCCCGGCTGCAGTCCATGAACATAGAATACAGACAAAATGATCGCAGTAACCGCATCACCAGGCACAGCCAGCGTCAGCATTGGAATAAGCGCACCACCAATACATGCATTATTAGAAGACTCACTGGCCATAATACCTTCCACAGCACCTTCACCAAATGGCACCTCCGGTTCCTTCACAATACGCTTCGCCTCATTATAAGCAATAAACGAAGCCACCGGACCACCGGCACCAGGAAGCGCACCAACCAGCATACCAATCGTCGAAGTATAAATAGACAGTTTCCAATGTTTAAGCACTTCCTTCAAACTAACCTTCGTCTTCTCCATAGCCAGAACATTCTGTTCCTGATCAAGACTATAAATAACACTCAACACCTCAGCAAATCCAAAAAAGCCAACCAGCGCCGGTACCGTACTGATACCACCTGCTAAATTCTGGATCCCCAAAGTCAGTCTCTTCGTACCCATTAACGGATCAAGTCCCACCATGCTGATGATCAGTCCCAGCATGACGCTGACCAATCCCTTTGCATAATTCTTCGTGCTGACAGATCCAACTGTCACCAGTCCAAACAAAGCCAACAGGAAATAATCCATTTTCGTAAACTTAATAGCAATCGCCGCAACCGGCTCAGCCAACAGTCCCAAAGCAATAAATCCAAAAACACTACCCACGAAAGAATAGATCGTAGCCGTAAAAGCGCCTTATAAGACTGTCCCTTCTTAGACATAGGATAACCATCCAAAGTAGTAACAACTGAAGACGGCGCACCAGGAATATTGATCAAAATAGCAGAAACAGCACCTGAGAATACACCCACCACATAAACGCCCATGATCATAGCCAAAGCGTCAGAATGATCCCAGGTATAAGTAATAGAAACAAGCAGCGCTGTAGCCATGGATACAGAAAGTCCCGGTATAGCACCTACAAAAAGACCTGCCACAGATCCCAAAAGGACCATAAGAAGAAAGCGCAGATCCACGATCGATAACATTTCCAACACCTGTTTTCCTCCTTAAACTTATGGCAGCATTACATGTAAACAAGTCCTAAATGCAATACTCAAAACAATGATGTCCCAATAGGAACAAGTACAAGCACAGCCACTTTTCTCACCTTCATAAACCACATCATAGCGATCAGAAAATAACCGTCGCAACCTCAAAATAGAGATCGTAATACTAAAACTCAAGATTCCGATCGTAACCCGCGGAATTGAAACCTCTCCCAGAACCAGATAATAAATTCCACAAAGCACCAGCACTCCCAAAACTCTTGCCATCTTTCCCTTACTATCTGTCTCTTTCAAAGTAATTCCATTCCCGACTCTCTTCATAGCCAGAACTCCCTGTCCCATGATCCAGATAGAAAGCCCGATCAGTGCTGCACCAACCAGTGCCGGAAAAAGATACGGAGACTGGCTCCAAGATTTATTAAACGCCTTTGCATAGGATATAAGAGAATACGAGAGCAGCAAAATGCCGCTCCCGCAAAATAAGATACCCTCTGCAATCAGTGAAGAAACTTTGTTTTTCATTGATCAATCCTCAATTAACTCTCAACATTTCCAGATTACAGTTCCACCATATGCTGAACTGTAACTATCACTCTGCAACTCTTGCAATACCAAAATCCTCAGGGCTCTTCTCAGCTACGCCGTTGTCATACTGTAACCAGCAGATAACAGACTTCCAGTTATCATAGAACTTCTGGATAGAAGCATCATCTGTATACTCTTCATAAACAGGATCAGCTGCTTTCTGCTTAACAAAATCAGTCCACTCAGGATCAGCAAATACCTTCTGGGATGCTGCCTTTAATACATCAACCACATCCTGTGGAGTATCATTATTAACAACAAAGCTTAACAGAGTATAAGGAATATTTAAATACTTCTCAGCTTCCGGTACAGACTCAGTAAATGCAGGAATGTCAGGATAAGCTTCCATTCTCTTATCAGAGAAAACAGCTAAAGGCTTAACATCGCCACTTTCAATATAGCCGCCTAAAGTAGAGATATTAGGGTTAGTAAAATCAACCTGTCCGCCAATTACGCCTAACAGAGCATCATTACCGGAGTCAAAACTGGTCATAGCCACATCATAACCAAGCTCCTTCATAACAAGACCCTGGTTGTGTCCGCTTCCGCCAGGACCAGAGTGAGACATAGTGATCTTTCCAGGATTTGCCTTAATATCATCCAGTAACTCTTCCAGAGTGTTGTACTTGGAGTCTTTACCAACAACCAGTACCTTAGGATCTCCTACTAATGGAGAAATAACAGTAAAATCAGAATAATCCAGATCGCAGACATTCATAGTGCGATAGGTTCCCATGGTCTCTGCACAAACTAATACAGTATAACCATCAGAAGGCTGTTCCTTTACAAACTGGGAACCGATAGAACCAGAAGCACCACCCTGGTTGGTAACTGTAATAGCCTGTCCTAAATACTTCTCTAACAGAGCTGCTAACTTTCTGCCCCATACATCCGTAGTTCCGCCTGCTGCGTAAGGGATGATCATAGTAATAGGCTTGGTAGGATAATCAGCAGTTGCTACTAAATCTCCCTCTGCTGCAGACTCAGCTGCTTCGCCGGACTCTTCCTTGTCCCCTGCCTCTGCTGCGGTGGTTTCTGCTGATGGCTCAGCTGCTTTTGTTGTCTCATTTGTGGATACAGAAACACTGCATGCTGTCATAGACAGGCACATTGCAGCAGCTGTAGCCAGTGCGACCCATTTTTTCAGTTTCATAATACTACACTCCTCTTTCTGTAAAATAATATACTCTCGTAATCTCCGCTGTGCTAATGCAGATTATAACACAGCAGGTGACAGGTTTCAACAACAAACTTTGCCAAGTTAAAACTTTAAAGCTTTTACTCACTGTTGTCATATTCCTTGTATTCTTTCCTGAAACATGGTATCATTTTTGCTGTATACAACCTCAAAGTAATTTTTATACCCACAGGAGGATCCTTAAAAAATGCCCACAAAACTGACAAAACCCATTTTCCTCTGCGGCTACACCAGCAGTGGAAAAACTACCATAGGAAAAGAACTGGCCCGCCAGCTTGACGTACCGTTTTACGATACAGACGAACTGATCACCTCCCAGACAGGACAGACTCCACAACAGATCTTCGCCTCTCAAGGCAACGAAGCCTTCCGCAATATTGAACATGAGATCACCAAACAGGTATCCAGCTATCCCCCCTGCGTAATTTCCACAGGTGGCGGTCTGCTCACCTACTCCCGCAACGGCGATCTTCTCTCCAAAGCCGGTACCATTATCTACTTAAACCGCCCCTTTGAAAACTGCTACAAAAGCCTGATGCGAAATCCTGACCGGCCTCTTATCAAAAACAACACCAAAGAAGAACTTCTTGACCGATACAACAAGCGGGCAGTCTCCTATGAGGCTTACGCAGCATTTACAGTAAAAAATGACCGCACCCCACAGGCAACTGCCCGTCATATCATTGAACTACTTTTCTAAAAACATCATAAGTATTTCTTCATAATTTCATACAGCAGCTCAATACGGATGGGCTTAGATAAATGTTCATTCATCCCAGCCGCCAGAGCTGCTTTCACATCTTCCTCAAAAGCATAGGCTGTCATAGCAATGATCGGTTTATTGGCATGGACCGGATCCGCCAGTTTCCGGATCCTTCTTGCAGCCTCATACCCATCCATTACCGGCATCATGATATCCATTAAAATAAGATCAATATCATCTGCCTCCGGCTGACTCATATATTCTACCGCCTTCTGTCCGTTTCCCACACAGACCACATGGATGCCTGCTTCCTGCAAGATGGTTTCTGCGATCTCACGGTTCAGTTCCACATCTTCTACCAGAAGTACCTTCCTGCCCTTAAAAGTATCCGGCGCAATGATCTCATTTCCGCCAATACCGCCTGCCTTGCTGGAATTTTGCAGCACATCATAAAGTTCCGATAAAAACAACGGCTTGGCACAAAATGCCGTAACACCTGCTTCTCTTGCCTCATCCTCAATATCCGACCAGTCATAAGCAGTCAGAATAATGATGGGCACCTCATCTCCAATCTCACTTCGGATCCGTCGTACTACCTCCACGCCATTCATATCCAGCATCAGCCAGTCAATAATGTATACATGGAACGGATCATTCTGCTCAGTAGCATATTTTGCCCTGAAAACTGCCTCCTTTCCGGAAGTCGTCCACTCAGGCCGCAACCCGATCGTCCGCAACATCTTTTCCACGCTGACGCAGCTGTCCATATTATCATCTGCCACCAGTGCCCGAAAACCGTTTAATTCCTGGATCACGCCCCGGTTCTTTGTTGCAGAAGTAGTCTTAAAACGCAAGCCAATAGTGATCTCAGAGCCTTTTCCCAGCTCACTTTTCACCTTTATATTTCCGCCCATCATATCTACAATATTCTCTTCCCGTCTACCTCTGCCTCATAGGTGATACTGTTCTCTTCATCCCGTTCTTCCGGATCTCGGCTGTTAAAAAATGTTTCTATACTTTCCAGAGACAGATCTTTCTTTAAACTCTCCTTATACTCTTCCACTGCAGAATTACAGACAATAAAATCAGCCAGCCCGGTATACATACCAGTCTGACTGATTTTTAACAACCACGGTGCAAAATTCATCCGCGTATATGTATTCTTTTCTATATCCACCAGGACACTATTAAAGAAACTTCCACCTAAAACCTGCAGTACGTCTTCTTCCCTCATCCTAAGCTCCTTTAATTTCCGTCAAACCAAAAATCTCATACTGCTTTCATTTTAAGGGATGGGCTAAGGATTGTCCAGCAGATTTTAAAACGGTCCTATATTAATTGTCTGGGCAATGATCAGCATAATGACACTTACAACAGTCCAGATACAATGCAGTGGAAACTGGAATTTCAGCCAGTCTACCCAGTTTACTTTGGCAACTGCCATCGTTGCCATGTAAGAAGCATTGGTAGGATAAATAGTATTGGACCAGCCATCACCAAACTGTGTGGCAAGGACAGCGCCCTGCTTGGAAACATGAAGGATATCTGCCAGTGGAGACATGATAGGCATGGTAGCTGTCATCTGGCCGGAACCGCTGTTGATCGGGAAATTAAGCAGCATGCCGGCAATAAAGATACCCACAATAGCCAGAGTAGGAGGAAAAGCGCCTGCAATCTTTGAAATTCCATAAACAAATACGTCAAGTGTATTGCTGGTTGTCATAAGAAGGGCAATGGTACGTGCAAAACACATAACAAGGGCTCCCTGAAGAATATCTCTTGCACCATTCATGAACATTTTACAGGTATCAGTAAGACTGTGGCCGGAGAGAAGCACCTGTACTCATTACCAGGAACAGACCTGTCATTTCAGCAATATCCAGCCAAGCTTGATCACACCGAAAATATTAAAGAAAAGCAGACAACAACATAGACACATACCACTTTGTTTTTAGCGCTTAAAGTTGCATTCTGAGTCATCTGCATATTCTCTTTTCTGCGTATCTCATCTTCTTCGTAGGTAGCACTGAGTATAGGATTTTTGCGTATTTTCTTCGCATATCTTAAAATATACCATACAGTGATCCCGTAAAAAAGGAAGAAGCAGATGGCACGATACCACATAGCAGAATAAAGAGGAAGCTGGCAGATTTTCTGGCCGATAATAGTAGTAAACGGATTTCCCATACCCGTACTATAGCCAACGCAGTTTCCGCAGATAACGATAGCAAGGGCAGTCATGGTATCAAAACCAAGATCCAGTACCAGCGGCAGTATCATGGGAAGGAAGATGATACAAAGCTCCGGAGCCCCCATAAAGGACTCAAAAAGTCCAAAAACAAGAATGAGGAACGGGATCGCCATTTCCCGGTTCTTATCAAATTTTTTAAGGATGATGGCAAGAGCAGCCGGGATAATGCCAAGTTCATTGATAATGCCGAAGGTTCCACCTACTACAAGAGTCATAAAGATCATGCTGGCAGCATTGGTAAAACCTCCAGAGTAAGCAGATATAAACTGGATAAATGTAATCGGGGTTTTTGGAAGATAATGAAAGCTGTTAGGATCAACAATATTTCTTCCTGTATTGGGATCTAATACCCGGTCATAAGCTCCTGCAGGCATAATCCACGAAAGTACAGCAAAGAACATAGCAATTCATACCAGTATAACAAAAATGTGGGGGATCTGTATTTTTTTCTTCACAGTATAGTTCTCCTCTCCGTTTATGGTTCATCAACGGTTACATGAACAAGTGCCTCTGCAATGGCTGCTTCTGAAAGTTCCTGTCCGATACCCGGTCTGTCTGATACATAGAATTTTCCATTTACAGGCTGATAATCATACTTGCCAAGACGGGCAATAGCAGGCTGTGTGGAACGAAAATGATGTTCATAAATCGCAAAATTGGTAGTAGCGGCTGTCAGCTGTAAAGCAGCTGCTGTGGAAATTGGACCGCCTGCACAGTGGATCTGCGCCTTTACGTCAAAAGCTTCTGCCATGGTACAGATCTTTCTGCACTCTGAAATACCGCCGCAGTTGCAGGCATCCGGCTGAACTAACTGGATAGAGTTATCTTTAAAGTAATTAAGGAACTGCCATCTGGTATATAAACGTTCCCCAGATGCCAAAGGAGTGCGGACCTTTTCACGGATCAGCTTCTGAATTCCGGGCGGAGGGGCGTACAGGGCTCTTCTAAGGCGTAAAATTATATTTATCGCAAAGCTCTCCTAATTTAATACCGGAAGTAACATCGGTACGCCCATGATTTTCCATGATAATATCAACATTGCCGCAGGCTTCGCGGATCGCAACAATACGTTCTTCTACCATATTATAAAAATCAGTAGAGACAAAACCTTCACAGTCACGGTTTGGAATATCTTTCTTATCCCGGTCATAAAGAGTAAAATCCACCTTTACCGCATCATATCCGTCTTCCATTGCATATTTACAGATATCTGCGTATTCTTTTGCGGTACCTCTTGGCCCTACATCTTCATTCCAGCCAAACTGAAGCTGTGACGCATAGCAGCGGATGCTGTCATTTACCTTTCCGCCTAATAATTCATAAACAGGAACATTTAATACTTTTCCCTTGATATCCATTAAGGCAATGTCAATGGCGCTGATAGCTGCAAAGACAACCGGGCCGCCGCCCTGGCCCCAGAAGCTTACTTTAAACATTCTCTCCCACAGCTCATCTGTACGCATAGGATCTTTCCGATGACCAGACGGGAGATATCCTGGAGCATGCCGATCCCCGCAGGTGCTGCGTAATCAAAAGCGATCCCCGCTTCACCGTCACCATAGAAACCTTCATCTGTCCATACCCGGCAGCAGATGGGACGTCTGCTGGCTCTCTGGGCAGTAGCATCCAGCATGTAAATATCAACTTTTGTTATCTTCATAAAACTCCATTCTGCCGCCCAACAGCAGCCCAAACTTTTAATAAACTTTTTCCTGTTTTTCCAATTATCCAAAGCTTTCTCAACTTTATCAAACGCCTCCTCCAGATACGCTCTGGGGCAGGCGAAATTCACACGGATAAAACCGGGAGCAGAAAAAGACTCTCCGTCATTAAATTTCACACCTGCTTCTTTCATAAAAGGCAGGATCACTTAATCCGGTTTCTCTGGCATCGATCCAACCTAAATAAGTACCTTCACTGTGGCAGATAGAAAGCCCGGGATCCGGCTGATCCGTTCGTCCAGCCATTTTTATTTTCCCTCAGGTATTCTAACAGTTCCTGCCGCCATTCTTCCCCTTTTGTAAAAGCTGCCTCAAGGGCAACAAAAGAAAGAGTATCAAAAGGCGCATGCATCGTTGCTGCTACTTCTTCGTATTTATGTCTTAACTTTTCATTTGGGATAATGGCAAATGCCACCGGAAGACCGGGTATGTTATAGGTCTTGCTTGCAGAATGATGAAGGATCACTCTCTGTCTGGCTGCTTCATTTAAGGTAATCGCAGGAATATGTTCTCCTTCCAGGATCAGGTCACTGTGTATCTCATCTGCAACCACCACAATGTCATGTCTGGCAGCAAATGCAAATAACTCCTCAAGTTCCTTTCCGGTAAATACACGACCTACCGGATTATGAGGATTACACAACACAAAGGTGGTCACATCCTGTGTAACCGCTTTTTCCATTGCCTCAAAATCAAAGGTATACAGCCCGTTTTCCTGTTTTAAAGGTACACGGATCACCGGCTTTCCCGCTTCCTGGGGCAATTTCTGGTTAATATGGGGATACATAGGAGTTGCCACCATAATGGTGCCGCCTAAAGCTCTGGCAGCAATATTATTTCCTGTATTAACTCCATGGTTAAACAGGATCCATTCTTTTACATCAAAATCATATCTTCTCTTATAATAGGAAATAACTGCCTGATAAACACTTTCTCCGGGAAATGTATATCCGAAAAATGGATGTTCCAGGCGTTTTTTCAGTGCTTCTAAAACAGGCTCTGCCACAGGAAAGTCCATATCCGCAACCCACAGCGGGATATAATCTCCCCTGGCCGTCCCATTTAGAGCAGTCTGTATTTTTCTGTTTATCTGTCTGTTAAAATCAATTTTCATTTGGGGACTCCTTAAACTCACAAGCCCCGCGCTGGCGCGCTCCACTGCCTGCTGACGCAGGCGGCTTGTTCGTTAATGGCTTGCGAAAACAAATGCGCCTCGGGCGGCGCTTGTTTTCTCTGCGCTCATTATATCGTATACGACCACTTAGGCAGTACACGCTCTAAGAACTGCTTTGTTCTTTCTTCTTTGGATTGGAAAAGATCTCATCCGGCTTTCCTTCTTCCACTACAACACCACCGGCCATAAAGATCACACGATTGGCTGCATCAGAAGCAAAGCTCATTTCATGGGTCACTATGATCATGGTGATCCCTTCTTTTGCAATATCTTTGATAACTTTTAATACTTCTCCCACCAGCTCCGGATCCAGGGCAGACGTAGGTTCGTCAAAAAGGATCACATCCGGATTTAACACAACAGCTCTGGCAATTCCCACTCTCTGCTGCTGTCCGCCGGAAAGCTGGGACGGATAATAATCTGCCTTATCCTTAAGACCTACCTTTTCCAATGCATCAAGAGCGATCTCCTTTGCCTTTTCTTTTGATACGCCTCTTGCCTGGGTCAGTCCTTCCATTACATTTCCAAGGGCCGTTTTATTGGCAAACAGATTATAATTCTGGAAAACCATGGCAGTCCTTAAACGGATCTCATGGATTTCTTTCTTCTTTGCTTTTGCTGCGTCTACCGTAATATCTCCTACTGTGATCGTTCCTTCATCTGCTCTTTCCAGGAAATTAATGCACCGCAGCATGGTGGTCTTTCCGGAGCCGCTGGGGCCGATCACTACCACCACATCTCCTTTATTTACAGTAATATCAACACCTTTTAAAACCTGGTTCTGTCCAAATGCTTTATGTAAATTTTTAATCTCGATCATATCTTACCTCCTGCCGCATATTTATACCGTTTTTCCATTACATAAAACAGCTTTTCCACGCAGACGCACATAGCCCAGTATACGACAGCTACTGCAATATATGCCTCCAGATAACGGAAATTCACAGCTGCCGAATTGATAGCCGCTCCTAAAATATCATTTACGGAAATAAGATATACAATGGATGTGGACTTTAAAAGACCGATCACATTGTTGCACAGAACAGGAAGGGCTGCAGGAACAGCCTGTGGAAAGACCACCCGAAACAATGTCTTTGTCCTGGTAAGTCCTATGGAATACGCAGCTTCATACTGTCCTTTTCCCACGGAAAGGAGAGCGCCAAGAACTGTTTCTGTGATTTGCACCACTGCATAAATGCTTAACGCAGCAATACCTATATATATTTTATTCATAGTCTGCAGCGGCTTTGCCCACTCATAGCTTAATGCCAGGTAATCAATAGGCTTTAAGATCAGGTAATTGATCATAAGCACCAGCAGTACCGCCGGTATTCCTTTTAAAATATTAGACTCATTTTTTAAAAACGAAGCTGCAAAAGGAACATTGAAGCGGCGGATCACCGCAAAGGGAACACCAAAAAGGAAACCTATAAACAGGGGAGCAAAAGTCAGCAGCAAAGTAACCGGCATAGCTTCCCATATTTTCCCGATCACTGTAAAAACATACGAAAACTCAAAGGGCGATGCCATTTTCCTTCCTCCTTGTCTGACCATTAAGCCGGTGCTCCATCCAGGTAAACAAACGCTCCAGTAAATAGGAAACGATGATAAATATGATCGCTGCATCTACATAGCCTTCCAGAACACGGTTGGTACGTGTTCCAATAGCTTTTACCTGACCCATGATATCAATAATTCCCAGTGTAAATGCCATTGCAGTTGCCTGGAAAGATCCGATCACACGGGTTCCAAATGCAGGCGCTGCTATTTTAAATGCCTGTGGGATAATGATCCTTTTATAGGTCTGAAATGTGGTAAGTCCTACAGAAGCTGCCGCTTCAAGCTGGCCCTTGGGAACACTTTCAATAGAAGACCGGATGATCTCCGACATAAATGCCCCATCATTTAAAAGATATGTAACCAGTACAAAAAACAGCTTACTCCAATGGTTAATATCCACTCCTAAGGGTGCTACAAGAAGTGGCAGTCCATAATAGACTACAAATAGCTGCACCAGGATCGGGGTAATTCTTTACAAAAGAGATATAAAGAGCTGCCAGTTCTTTTAACACTGGTATTTTAAAGATACGTGCCGCTGCCAGAATAAATCCCAGGACCAGCCCCTGCAACGCTCACTACTACAATAAGAAGCGTTACAGGAAACGGGATAAGATCTTTGGGAAATATTCCACCATATCGCTGAAACGGAAAATGCTGGAAAGATCCATGTTTTATGCTCCTGTTCTGTTACTGTTCATGTTATAAGATCATTCATAAAATACGTGTACCGTAAATTTATTCTTCTGAGTTATAATCACTTCCTGTGTACTCAATGAAAGTTCCGTCTTCTTTCATTGACTTTAAAGCAGTATCCATGTCATCCCGAGCTGTTCTCCCTGTGCCAGCATGAAATAGGCCTGTGACTCGCTGAAATAGCTGTCTTCGTTAATATCATAGCCACCGCCAAATGCTTCATTGTATTTTTAAATGTCTTCTTTATTGCAACAATGGCATCCAGTCTTCCGTTCATTACATCATCATAAATACTTTCATTGGTAGCACCATTGGAATATACAATATCGATTTTATTGTCATGTTCTGCATTGTATGTTTCCAGAATCGCTGCTGTGTTGCTTCCTGACCTAAGACTTACTTTCTTTCCAACCAGATCATCAATAGAGTGGATATCATCTCTTCCTTTTTTGTATACAAGACGCTTATTGTAAGCGGCAAAACCTTCATTTGTAAACAGATACTTCTCTCTCTTTCCGGGTTCTTCTCAAACTGCTGGGAGCCAATGGAAACCTTCTTTGCATCCAGAGCAACAGAAATGTTGGCAAGTTCCATGTTTTCAATCTGGAATTCATACTGTGGAAGGCGGTTGTCGATCTCCTGTAAAACAGCTACATCATAGCCTGCAGGCTGATTGTTTTCATCTATGTAGGTATATGGTTCAAAAGTGGCACCTACTGCTACGTAAACTTTTCTTACTTCCTGGCTGTCTGAATTTCCCTGGGTTGTATTCTGTCCTGCATCCTGAGCTGCCCCACTCTCTGCTGTTTTGCTGCTGCAGCCAGCTAAAACTGCTGCCGCAAGTACAGCTCCTGCAAATATTCTGATGCCTGACTTCCATTTTCCTCTCATAATTGCTGCCTCCTGATCTTTCATGATCTCATCTATTCTGTTCTCACTTTTTCCAACCTATCTAATCTGTTATTTCTCTTCTTTTTTATCGTCCTCATCATCCCATAAAGGCTGCTGTAAAAGCCGCTTATAATAAGCTCTTGTCTGATACAGCGCACCTACCGGGTTGTGGGCCAGAACACGGTCCTTTGTGACCAGCGTAGTTGCCAGAGCCTTGGAATATTTATAAAATAAACTGTCATGGCCTACACAAAGCCCCACTACTACATTTAACTGGGTCCCCGCTTTATTTAAAAGCTTTGCCTGTAAAATAGGATTACACATCACCGGTCCGGTCTTACATGTATATTTGGGATCCAGACCAATATCTGTTTTATCTACAGAACCTACCTTACATGCCACTCCGTATACATCAAAGCCATTTAATTTCAGTATCCTTGCGAAAATACGGCTCTCTTCGATCAGGCCCACACAGGTTGCGATGCCGATCTTCTTTGCACCGATCCTTTTCGCTACTTCCATGATCTCCTCTACACGGGTATATTTTCCATAAAAGCCACCTTCCACTTCAGCTGAAGCAATGGCTATCTTATTGTTTTCTTCATTTTCTGTATAAAGCTTAACTACTTTTTCTAATTCTTTTTCAGTCAGTTTTTCTGTAAGACAAAATTCCGGATAAGAAGCGTTCCGCTTGGAACAGTTAAGCACACCACAGTCCGTACAGCTGTGGAAATAATTTTTCTCTGCACTTACTGACACTTCCTGAGTTTTTTCCACATTTTTCTTAGCCTTATTGCTTTTTACCTTGCTATCTTTTTCTTTCTTGTCACTCATATGCTTTCTCCTCGCCTTTTATTAACCAATCACATTGGTATGTTAATGGG